>Ga0209416_1000102_pt1 | contig 96929 bp, 85 predicted proteins | sample RifGroF1_FD_184001 | JGI IMG/M metagenome (GOLD analysis project Ga0209416, IMG submission 184001) | Groundwater microbial communities from Rifle, Colorado, USA - Groundwater F1 (SPAdes) (version 2) | ecosystem: Environmental > Aquatic > Deep subsurface > Groundwater | place: Rifle, Colorado... | reverse complement strand
TTGTTAAAACAGATACAGGGCATATTCAAATTGGTGATGCAGGAAGTACTACATTAACTACTCCAACAAATGATGATTTGTTTATATCTGGTAGAATGCAAACTCTTGGAGAAAGTTATTTAATGGGTAATGTTGGAATTGGAACGACGGCTCCTGTTAAAATGCTAGATATTAGGAAAGCATCGAATGCTCCTTATGATGCTATATATGGTGGCGAGGGAGAAACCAGCTATGGTTATATGGGGGATGAAGTCGGATTAGGAATTTATAATACCGACACGACAGACAATAATTATGCTATTATAGCTCTAAAAGCTCAGAATAGTCATAGTACTATTGTTACTACTCATTCCGATTTGGTGTTTTCTTCCTCTTCTTCTGGCGATGGGAGCGTAGAGAGGATGAGAATTAATGGTATTTCTGGCAACGTTGGCATCGGGACGACTACACCTACATTGGGAACTTTGCAAGTTAAACAATTAGCAGATACAACTACAGGAGGATTTACTATTACGAATAATGCAGTTAATTCTTCTTCACGATATTATATAAATTCTACAGGTGGAGCAGTTATTAACTCTAGTTCTACTGGAACGGGTTTGCTCACTTTAAATGAAGGTGGCGGCAACGTCGGCATTGGGACGACTAATCCAGAAAATAAATTACATATTGCTTCAGCTTCTGGTAGTTCTTCTAATACACTATTTAGCACAAATGATTGGATATCTACAACCACTGGTAGTGGATTAGTAGTTTCTTTTGGTGCAGTTAGTGGAGACACATATACAAAACTTCAAGCAGTAGATGTTGGTGGAAATTCTAATAATAATTTAGCCTTGCAAGCAAGTGGTGGAAATGTTGGAATTGGTACTATAAGTCCTTCTTGGTTATTACATATAAGTGGCAACACTCCTAGTTTTGTTATTGATAATGTTGGTGCAAGTCAAGTTGGTTCTATATATTTCAGAGATGTTCTTGGTGGTGGTAGTCATAGAATATATTCTTCATCTGGTAGTATTAGTATGAGAACTGGTACTAGTGGAGATGATGATTTTATTATTACCTCTACTGGAAATGTCGGTGTTGGAACTATTACTCCAGGGAGTATTCTTAATGTTGGTTCAAGTACTACAGTAAACCCTAAAATCAGACTTACTGGCTCTACTACAGCTGGTAGTGATACTTATGGATTTACATTTGGTTTTGGAACTCAGACTAATGACTATGGTGGCATTGCTATGGATTATAGTGATAGAGCTACTTATGGATTACAAGTATTTTCTGATGCTAGTTATCCTATCTCTTTTACAACTGGTGCTATTAGTTCTACCCCTGATATGTTTATATCTACGGCTGGCAACGTCGGTGTTGGGACGACGGCACCGACTGTAAAGTTTGATGTTGCGTCAAATAGTGATGCAAATACAAATATCGCCAATTTTTTGAATGGGGGTCAATCTACCGCAGGAAGATATACATGGATTTCTTTTGGTAAATCTCTTGCGAGTGGAGGAGCTGCCTCATTTGGTTTTGTAGAAGACACTGCGACCCCTGCAAATTCTTGGGCATATTTTGGTACACCTTACGGAAATTCAGAAGCAACAAAAAGTTTGATTGTAGCAAATTCCGGCAACGTCGGGATTGGGACGACGAGTCCAGCACAAAAACTTACATTGATAGGTGATGCAAGATTTGAAAATAATAATAGAAATTATTTTAAAGTTACTACATCTAATGGAGCGAATGTGGTAAATATTGGTGATGACATGGATGGTGGGAACGCCTATTTAAATATTAATTCTGATACAAGCTACTCAATATTAAATTCAAGAAATATTGTTTTAGGTGATAATGAATATTTAAATAATGGAATAACATTAGCTATTGATGATACAAATGCAAAAATAAGTGCTAATTCTAAAGCTGGAATATTTGAAGCAGGAGATTTGACAGGAAGTGGAAATAATAATATTTTAAGATTAACAGACTCTGTAAACACTTTGACATTTACTGGCTCCGTCGGCATCGGGACGACATCCCCTACTCAAAAACTAGATGTATCAGGAAACATTAACATCAACACCAATGGCACATCTGTATTATTGTCTTCTTATAAAGGAGCGGATTCTGATGGAGATAACATATTCATTGGCGGTGGTGGATTAAATTCTGTTGGAGTTGTTGGAGCAACATACCAAGGTGCACATAACTCAGCAATTGGTGTTGGAACACTTAATTCTAATACTACAGGATATGAAAATACTGCTTTAGGATATTATTCTTTATACTTTAATACTACAGGAACTGAAAATACTGCAATCGGGGTTAATTCTTTACAATTTAACTCTACGGGAAGTTATAATACTGCAAACGGTTATAGTTCTTTACGATTTAACTCTACAGGAAGTTATAATACTGCAAACGGGTTTTATTCTTTAATGTTTAATACTACAGGGGATGCTAATACTGCTTCAGGATATGCTTCTTTATTCTCTAACACTACAGGATATAACAATACTGCTTTAGGAATGTTTTCTTTATATTCCAATACTTCAGGAATTTATAATACTGCTTCTGGTTATAGATCTTTACAATCTAGTAAAACAGGTAGTAATGGTGTGGCTATAGGATATGAATCTCAACGTTATGCAAATAGCACAACGACAGCTTGGGAAAATACTAATACATCTGTAGGTTATCAAAGTCTTAGAGGAAGCACAACAGCTTCTGCAAATACAGGTAATTCTAATACTGCTTTAGGATATACTTCTTTATACTCTAATACTACAGGAAGTGAGAATATTGCTTTAGGTGCTTCTTCTTTATACTTTAACACTACAGGATATGCTAATACTGCTTTAGGTTATAATGCAGGAAGATACCTAACAGACGGAGCAACAGGTAGAACTACAGGAAATAATGGTTTATATCTCGGTTATAACTCTAAAGCAAGTACTGATGGAACTGATAATGAAATAGCTATAGGATATAGTACTGTAGGCGGTGGAAGCAATAGTGTTACATTAGGAAATGATAGTATTACTAAGACTTTACTTAAGGGCAACGTTGGTATCGGGACAACCGTACCAAATAGAAATTTAGATGTCGGTGGAATTATTGGAGTAGAAAATGCTGGAGTAGAAAAAGTTTATTTATATGCAAGCTCTACTGGTGCAGATGTATTTTTTACTGGTGCTGGAGGGGATGTGCGATTTGACACTCGTTCTGGTGGAATTAGTTATATAAATACTGGCAACGTCGGTATCGGGACGACAGCACCAGGGGCATTATTGCAAGTTGGTGCAGGAATTAAATTAAATTCAGATTATACGATTAACTGGGGAGGAAGTACAGCAAAAGGTTATTTATCATGGGATACAGGAAAGGCCATAGTTAAAAGTTTAACTGGAAATGATTTATCTTTTGGTTCAAATGGAAGTGTAGATGAACTTTATATAAAATCAGGCGGAAATGTAGGAATTGGGACGACGAGTCCAGCACAAAAACTTACATTGATAGGTGATGCAAGATTTGAAAATAATAATAGAAATTATTTTAAAGTTACTACATCTAATGGAGCGAATGTGGTAAATATTGGTGATGACATGGATGGTGGGAACGCCTATTTAAATATTAATTCTGATACAAGCTACTCAATATTAAATTCAAGAAATATTGTTTTAGGTGATAATGAATATTTAAATAATGGAATAACATTAGCTATTGATGATACAAATGCAAAAATAAGTGCTAATTCTAAAGCTGGAATATTTGAAGCAGGAGATTTGACAGGAAGTGGAAATAATAATATTTTAAGATTAACAGACTCTGTAAACACTTTGACATTTACTGGCTCCGTCGGCATCGGGACAGTTTCTCCTACAGCTGTTCTACACTTAAAAGCAGGAACAGCTACAGCAAGTACCGCACCTCTGAAGTTTACGAGCGGAAGTTTGCTCACTATACCAGAAGCAGGATCAATAGAATTCCTAACTGATACATATTATGGAACGATAACTACAGGTGCAGCTAGAAAAACTTTTGCATTCACAGAAGATATAACTACTACATTAGGAAGTTATCTCAAACTAGACCAAACAACCCCTCAAACAACAGTAGGAACTTTTACATTTCCTAAAGTAGTAGGAACTACTGACATAACAACTCCTCTTTTAATTGGTGGCTCTGCTGTAGATTCTAAACTAACCTATAAATCCACCACAGGAACTGGCACAACATCAGCTATTGCTCATCAATGGCTAGGTGGAACAAATGGAGGAACAGTTATTGCAACAATGTTGAATAACGGCAACGTCGGCATCGGGACGACAGCACCTAGAGATGCTTTAGATTTTGCAACAATAAATGGTAGTAGTGATGCAAAAAATATATTAATGGGTGTTTACAACGGTCCTACTGGAGGAGGTGGCACGACTCTTGGTGGCGGTATCGTTTGGAAAGCAAATTATACCGGTTACACAAAGCGCTCTGCTGGTATTTTACAAATAGCGGAAGATAATTATTTTCAAGCAGGCTTGGCTTTCTATACAAATGGAAGTGCGGATGCTACAACAGATTGGTCTGAGAGAATGAGAATAAATAAAGCTGGCAACGTCGGCATCGGACAAACGGCACCAGTGGCAAAACTAGGAATTACTGGTAATGCAAGTATTGGAGCAACTTACGGAGCGTTAGCGGCACCAGTGTCAGGATTAATAATAGAAGGCAACGTCGGCATCGGGACGACGAGTCCTGGACAAAAACTTGCAGTATTGGGTGCAGCTGGAGACACAGCAGTCGTAAGTATATCTACGACTAGTGGAAACACTTGTACTTTTTCTACTACAACCGGTAGCTTCTCTTGTGCTTCTGATATTAGATTAAAGAATGATGTCGTAGAAATATTAGGTACAGATGCACTTTCTAAATTAACAGAAATAAATCCTGTAACATTCCATTACAATTGGCAAGATGAAAATGATTCCTTGGTTTCAGGATTTATTGCTCAAGATTTTGAAAAAGTTTTCCCTGAAATGGTTTCTACTAATTCAACTACAGGATATAAATCACTTTCTTATGCTCCTCTTGTACCATATCTCGTTCAAGCAATTCAAGAACTTGATATAAAAATTTCAAATCTAGAAAAAGGCACAATAGCTTCCCCTGCTGATACAATAAATGATTATGGAGAATACGCTAGTTTGTTCTTTAGTGATATTTTAGTAAAAGTTGAAAATGGTATAGCATATATAAAAAATTTAGTTGTTGATACTTTAAAAATAGGAAGTCCGGATAAACGCACAGGTATCACCTTCTATGATGAAGTAAATGGTAACCCTTATTGTTTCTCTGTCTCAAATGGGACAACAAAAACTCTATTAGGAGAATGTGCAGTAATAACTCCACCAGAAGTAATAGTAGCTTCTGGTGATGATACAATATCTTTGCCAGAAGATATAAATACACCAATCACTACACTTAATGGAGAAAGTGTAGTAAGTCTAGATCTCGGAGCAACATATAATGAATTAGGTGCATTAGCAATAGATGAAATTGAGGGTGAGATAGCTGTAGTAATAAGTGGTGATGTAGATACATCAATAGCTGGTATCTATACTATTACATACAGTGCAACAAATTCTTCAGGAGGAACATCTTCAACTACAAGAACTGTAAGAGTCGGAGACGAAGATATTCCTATTATTATTACAAATACAGAACCACAACCAGAAGCTGATCAGCCCTTGGAAGAAATACAAGAGTCTACCATAACAGAAACTACAACTGTTGAAGAAATCACAGAACCTACACCAGAACCAGAAGTCGACCAGCCTTCTGGAGAGGTATCAGTATAAAAAGAAATAAATAGTTTAGACTAAATAAAACATAAAAAAGAACGATTCAATATATTGAATCGTTCTTTTTTATGTTTTATAAATAATTTTAATTATTTATTTAATAATTCTTCAAATACTTCTGGCTGAAAACCAACGATTATTTCACCGTCAATATCTATAACAGGAACACCCATCTGTCCACTCTTTTTTACCATTTCCTCCCCTGCTGATCTATCAATACCAACATTTTTATCTTCAAAAGAAACACCTTTATTTTTAAAATATTCTTTTGCATAAACACAATAAGGACAAGTTGTCGTAGAATAAACTATTACTTTATGATTTTTCATATATTTTTAATTTTTGCCATAAGCTTATTTGCCTTTGGCGTAAGTTACTAATAATTATAATATTACCTGTATTTACAAATAAGACGCTTTAAATCATTTGTAAAACTATTCTTATTTATTTTATACGATATTTTTTTACCTTCTCTTTCTGAAACCAAGATACCCTCTTTCGCCAAAACCTGAAGATGATGAGAAACAATAGCTATATTCGACCCGAGATCTTTTGTGATATCTGAAACACAGACCTTTTTATGTTCCATAATACAACAAAGAATCTTAATGCGATGTACATCCCCTACTAAATATAAACGTTTTGCTAAGATATCTATCTTATCTTTTTTTTTGTCTTTTATCATACACATTCAAACCTACATTAGAATGATATACTATTAGTTTTTTCTTGTCAAGCAATCAAATGAAAGAAAAATAGTATCTGGATTGTAATAATAGTATAAGGTCGATTTAGTATTAAAAATTAAACGAATAAATAAAATGAATAAAACAAAGAAAATGATTTTAGGTTTAGGAACATTAGCATTGATTTTAGGTGTTTCTGGAGCTATTACAAGTCAAGCAAGTGCATACAAGGGAGATCCAGCTGTAAAAGGCCCTAATTACTCAATAGAACGTCATACTGCTATGGAAAAAGCCTTTGAAACAAATGATTACACAGCATGGAAAAGTCTTATGAATGGTCAAGGTAGAGTATCACAAGTTGTTAATCAAGATAACTTTGCAAAATTTGCAGAAGCTCATAAATTAGCAGAAAATGGTGATCTCGCTGGTGCAAAGAAAGTCAGAGAAGAGCTTGGTCTAGGATTAAAAAATGGTTCTGGTCAAGCTATGGGAAATAAATTAGGACGAGGAATGAATAGAAACAATATTACAAATCGTTAATCTATTACCAATACATCACCCCGAATAAAATCGGGGTTTGGTGTATTTAATATTAAAATACTGTTAATATATAAATATGATAGAAAATGAAGAATTATCAGATGAAGAAATAGTAGAAAAAGTCAGAACATCTGACAAGAATCTTTATACTATAATAATTAAACGCTATGAAGATAAATTGATACGCTATGCAAATAATCTAATTAAAGATAAAAATAAAGCTAAAGATGTAGTGCAGGAGTCTTTTATAAAAGCTTTTATTGATTTAAATAATTTTGATATTAAAAAAAAGTTTTCTAGTTGGATTTATCGTATTGTACACAATGAAGTTATAAACATAATTAAAAAATACAAAAAAGAAACCTCATTACAAGAAGATTGGGATTTTGAAAGTGAGGAAAATATAGAAGAAAATTTTGAAATAAATGAAATAAAAGAAAAGGTAGAAAAATGTTTAGAAAATATATCTTTTATATACTCAGAGCCTATTTCTTTATATTATATTGATGAGAAATCATACGAGGAAATAAGTTATATATTAAAAATTCCAATGGGTACGGTCGCAACTCGTATTAATAGAGCTAAAAAAATAATGAAAAAAATATGTCAGAAGAATTAAAAAATATTACAAATAGAGTAATGGGGCAAATAAATGAAGGTAAAATAAAAATGAAACCTAAAATATATTTTGTTATAGGATCTATTTTTACTTTTTTAGGATTGGTATCTTCAATAATTGTATCTACATTTCTAATAGGGTTAATAAGATTTTCTTTACGTTCAAACGGTAGAATGGCACAATATAAATTTGATCAATTATTATCAAATTTTCCATGGTGGACAGCAGTACTGGCTATTCTATCTTTAATAATAGGTATATGGCTCATTCGCAAATATGACTTTTCGTATAAAATAAAATCTATAGTAATAATCTCAGCTTTCATTCTATCTATTCTCTTGGCTGGATATGTGACAGATAAGATAGGGCTTAATGATACATTGTTATTTCACAATGGACCAATGAAAGGAATGATGCAAAATTATATCAGAGGAGGTGAATTACAAAATAATATCTACAAAAAATAACTAAAAACTGGTAAATCTTTCAGATTCTCTTTAAAATAGAAAATATAAACTACACCTAGTATTAATAGTAATAATATTAAAATAATAAAAAGATATTTTTTACTAAAACTAAACTTTATTTTAGTTTTAGTTTGTGTATCATTATTAATCAAAGAAGAATCCTGACCAGTGTCTACATCAACTTCTGAAATTGGACTAAAATGTAAACTTGGATTTAATTTTTGATTTAATGCAATGATTGAATCTACCTTATTTAAACTAGTTTTTGGTGTTCCAGCTAGTGCTGTGTTTGAATCTATCGTTAAAGTTGGAGTTGGTATAGAAACTGAGATTTTGTCACCTATCTCATTTGAAACGGATGCCTGTTTTATGGCTGATGTAGGAACTTTAGACAAAGACTGATCAGCTACTAGCTCTGATTTGGGAGCTGAAGGAACGGGTATGTCAACAATAGCTTCAAATCCTTCTTTTATGTCTTGGTCACTCCAATCACCAGACAAAAGATCTTTAGTTATTTTTTCTTTTGTTGAACCTGCATTTAATTGTTGTCTTATAAAATTAGTTAATTGTTGATTAATCATAATATATATTATATCAGTATTTTAATAATTTTTATACTTTTTAATATTTTACTAAATAAATTAACAAACGACACTATTTATAATCTCTATTAAGTATTATTCTATTTTTTTTCTTCTTCTATTACTCCATCTTTAAGAAAGATGACTCTATCCACATATTTTCTATCTTCTGGCTCATGGGTCACCATTAAAATAGTCTGTTTTAATTCTTTATTTAATTTTTGAAAAAGTTTATAAATAACCTCCGATGATACAGTATCCAAATTAGCAGTAGCTTCATCCGCAAAAAGAACTTTTGGATTATTTATTAAAGATCTAGCAATAGCAACTCTCTGTTGTTCGCCTCCTGACATCTCACTTGGGTAATGATTCATTCTATCCCCTAATCCAACTAAGGTCAAAAGCTCGGTCGCCCTTTCTATTGCAATATTATCTCCAAAAGCCATTGCTGGGAAATATACATTTTCTAAAGCTGTAAATTCAGCAATAAGAGCATATTCTTGAAAAACATAACCCAGATATTGAAGTCTAAATTTGGTTCTTTCTGGGTCTGATAGAGATAACACATCTATGTTGTTTATAGCAACACTCCCACTTGTCGGTGTATCAAGCAGGCCTAACTGATGCAAAAGTGTTGATTTACCAGATCCACTTCTACCCATAAGTGCGACAAACTCTCCTTCTTTTATATGAAGTGTAATATCTTTTAATGCTAATGTTGGAATCTCTCCAGAATATGTTTTTACAAGATTTTTTACTTTAATCATAATATTTCTATATTAACCCCAGATAGATTTTAAAATATTTTCTCTTGCCACAATTTTAGCAGGTAAATATCCAGCCAAAATCCCAGCAATTATAAGACTCACAATATTAATAGTAATTCCAAAAGATGTATAAACCAAGACTGCATTTCCAAACGGCATAGCAATAGGTTTGACAGCCATTATCGGAATAACTATTAAAAAAATCACTAATAATCCCCCAACAATACCCAAAATAGAATAAAAAATTGACTGAAAAATATATGATACTTCTATAATGTTTTCTTTTATTCCAATAGCCTTAAGAATACCAATTTGTCTTCTTTTGCTAAGAGCATTAATATAAATCATCACAAATATAGTTATAGCTGAGACAATAATACTAATGATACTTACAATAACTGCAATAAGATTAAAAGCTGTAATCAAAATACCTACAGTAGATAATCTTGTTGTATATTTTTCAAGCTTAAGATTAGGAAATAATCCTTGAATTCTTGCCATATATTGCTCGAGAGTATTCTTTTCTAAGTCCACTCTTATTAAAATTTCTGACGCATTATTGTATGTACCAAGAACTTTTTCTGCTTCAGAATCAGAAATAAATGCAGTACTAGCAACTGAACCAACCATAGAAAGTGAAAAAATCCCTACGATAGTATATGTTCTCGTAGTACCATTTGAATAATTTATTTGTAATTTACTTCCAACTGTTGCACCACCTAAATCTTTGGTTTGTTTTGTACCAAAACCTCCAGATAGATTGGCTCCTAACACTATTTCATCATTCTTTAAATCATCTGGAAACTCACCTGATACTATGGCCTTATTTAATGATATAATCTTTTTTTCTTCGGCTTGATTAATTCCTATTATCTGTGCTGAAGAATATTTAAAATTTCCATCATTGTTTTTGTCATAAACCAATGTACCACCAAGCTGATAATGTCTAACAGCACCTACAACACCAGGAATTGAAGATATCTCTGCTATAACCGCATCTTGATCAAAGATAAAACTTTTTGAAGTCGGTACTTCTTGAGGCATAAGTATAATATGAGCAGTCGCATTATCAATCATTGATTTCATTATTCCATCTGAAAACCCATAAAGAAAACCCGAAACAAACATCAAATTAAAAAAGGAAAGTGAAAGAATAAAAACTATCAAAGCAACAGTAGATTTATGTCCTTTGACAATAGTCTTATATGCGATAAAAAATGCTGTTTTGATGTCTATCCTATTCATAATAATTATTTCTTAGGAACAGAAATATTAGATAAAACTATTTGTTCACCTTCGGAAAGTCCCGATTTAATTTCTGTCATTCCAATAGAATTTTTTATTCCAGGATCTACTTCTTTAATTACTATTTTTTTATTTTCTAAAACTTGAACTATTTTTTTTCCATCTTTATTTTGTATAGCCACTGTTGGGATATAAAGAACATCTTCTGAAATATCTGTAGTTATCAAAACATTGGCTGTCATTCCTGATTTAATACGTTCATCGGGTTTTTCACAGATAATAGTTGTTTGATAATAGACAGAACCTCCCGAAATAGTTTCTACGAGATCAATTGAAACCACCTTAGCAATAAATTTTTCATTCGGAATTGCATCAAATGTAATTTTTGCTTCTTGTCCAATTTTAATATCAACAATTTTATCTTCTATAATATTCAACTTTAATTGAAGTGAACCCTCTGGTATAAATGAAACAATCGTCATATCTGGACTTACTGTCTCTCCAACATCACCATTGATCTTTGTTACAAAACCTGAAGAAGGAGCAAAAATCATTAACTCATTTCTCTGAGCTTCAATTTTTTGAAGTAATGATTCTGCCTGGTCTACTTGTGCTTCATAGACTGAAATATCATAATTCCTCGCTGGTGCCTTTTTTAAAGCTAATTCAGCAGTCTTTTGATCAATCAAAGACTGAGCTGAAGAAAGCGCAGAAGCTTGTGTTTTAAGTGCTGCTTCATAAGCGTTATTGTTCGTTATGTAATTAGATGCTTTTTTATTTGGTATATCTATAGTCCATTCAGTAACATTTGTAGAGCTAGTGCTTGGGAATTTTATATACAAACCTGAATCTCCAATGGGTTGAGGAGTCGTTGTGGTTACAATTCCATTACCATTTACTATACCACTGGTAGTAAAGCTAGGACCATTGCCAGTATAATAAACAGAAATAGTTATTCTACCTTCTATATTTTTTTCATAATTTCCACTTATTGTAGGAGCTGTATAATCACTTTGTCCTCCTGAAGGTAATGCTTCTGGAGTAGAATTTAATAAATTCTTATAAGCGTTTGACACTAGCGTTTCTTGTTGAGTTTTAATGTTAATATAATCTTTTTTTACATTTTCTAATGCTATTTCTGATAGGGTTATTTCTTCATTTGAATATCCACCAATTAATTGGTCCAATTTTGCTTTTTGTAATTCTATCCCTGCTTTCATTTCCAAAACCTGAGCATCTAAATAAGAAGTATCCTGCTTTGCTAGAAGTTGACCTTTTGAAACATTCTGTCCATCTTTTACATTCACCAAAACTAGCCTACCACTATTTTTAAAACGTAAATCAATCTTAGTTGGGAATTCAACATTTCCAGTCGCTGAAACTTCTTCTACGAGACTACCTTTTTTAACCTCAACCAAATTATAAGTAGAATTATTAAATTGCAATAAGAAAACTGATGATATAATTACAACAATAATCCCAAAAAGATATAAATATTTCTTTTTTATATTTAAGATTGAATTATATAAATTTATTATTTTTTCTTTAATCATATCTAAATAGTATATCATCTTTTATTGATAATAATTAGTAATCTATAAGCGAAATCTCTATACTCATATATAATACAATCGAACACTGTATTTTCTTTCATTTATCTTGATGACTAAAGAATTAAATTAAAAAAATATCCAGTAAAGATGATTCCAACCCCTACAATTCCAGAAAAAATAAATATAAGCTTTATCTTCATAACTTTTTTTAGAATCATAAATTCTGGTAAAGATAAAGCTGTTATGGACATCATAAAAGCAAGTGTGGTCCCTATAGACACCCCTTTTTCAGTTAAAGCAGATACAAGTGGCACGACGCCAGCAGCATTTGAATATAAAGGAATACCAATAAGTACCGCAAGAGGTACTGCGTACCATTTATCTTTTCCTGCATATTGTGCTAAAAAATCAGCAGGAACATAGCCGTGTATCAACGCACCAAATCCAACACCAATTAAAATATATATCCAAACTTTTTTAAAAATATCTTTTGTATAATCTAATGCGTAAATAATTCTTTCCTTTTTGGACATACTTGGTAAATCAATATTACCATCTATAGAATTTTCATAAACAAATGGCTCTACTAGATTTTCTAACTTTAAGTTACCTATTACAATTCCTGAAAGTATAGAAATAATCAATCCGCTGACAATATAAATAAGAGCTATTTTCCACCCAAAAAGTCCAAGAAGTAAAACTAACGCTACTTCATTTATCATCGGTGAAGCTACTAAAAAAGAAAATGTCGTACCAAGTGGAACACCCGCCTGAATAAAACCTAAAAAAAGAGGTATCGCGGAACAAGAACAAAACGGAGTGATTATACCGAGTAGTGATGCTAAAATATTTCCAAGATACTTATTTTTGCGAGACAAAATTGCTCTTATCTTCTCTGGTGGCAAGTATGAACGAACAATTGAAACAACAAAAATTATAACAGACAAAAGAATAAAAATCTTTATTGTGTCAAAAATAAAAAAATTTACAGATGAAGCCAATATTGTTTTTGGATCAATATTAAAAACTGTATAAGTTAAATAATCAGCCAAAGATTGTACAAGATAAAATGTATTCATTATATTTTATTTATAATTCTGTATTTTCTGAAACATTGTGATGATTTATCAAATTTTTAATCTTTTCTAAATTAGAAGAAAAACCAACCATAACTGGCTTGTCATTTATCAACAAAACAGGACTTTGCATCAACCCCATTGTTACGATCTTTTGAACATCAGCAATATATTCAACTTCTATATCTAATCCAAGTTCTAAAACAGCTTTTTTTGTAAGTTCAAATAATTTCTCACAAGTTGTACACCCTGAACCCAATACTTGTATTTTCATATCTAAATAATACCATAATTTTACATCTAATCAGTCCATAGAAAAAACTCTGATTTCTCAGAGTTTTTTTCTGCGCGACCGACCGGATTTGAACCGGCAACCTCCCGCGTGACAGGCGGGTGCTCTAACCAGTTGAGCTACGATCGCATACTTCCAATTATACATAAATTCGTATAATTTCAAAGTATTTTATTTATTTTGTGCCGGTAAATGGAATTGAACCATTTTTTGTGCTTTATGAGTGCACTGTTCTACCATTGAACTATACCGGCAAAATATCTTCCTTAATTGCCTTAATTAAACCAAGCATTCTATATTTCAAGTTCATTCCCCTTCTTATCGCTAGTCTACATATACCATAATAATTTTCATAATTATCATATACTTTACTAACCTTAGTATTTACATAATAAGGCTTTCTAAACTGACTATTATGCAAGTGTAGCAGTTTTTTCCAAAAACTCAAGACCTTTTCTATCCTTTTTTCATGAATTCTATTGATTTGAATTGAACAAACAATATCTTTAGAAGGTATCTTTAAAACTTCAATCAAAAATAATTTCATCACTAATATCATTTCTGGGTCTGAATTCACAAATATAAAACCTGAAGTTCGACCACTCTTTGAACCCTCGCTCCAATACAAAGCAGTAGCAATTAACAACAACTCTCTTTTGGAAATTTTCTTAACTATCTTTTCTCCCCAAATATTAGCTAGATTAATAGCGTCAAGTCTTTTATTTTTATTCATTTGAGCACCAATAAGTCTACCCTTTTGTGTTCTTAAAATATGCTCTTTTTTTATTTTTTTATATTGAACTTCTGTTAGAATTATTTCTCTACACCAAAAACAAACCGTACTTTTAGAAATCCCAAGTCGATCTTTAATTTCATTAACTGAAATTCCTTCTCTTCTCAATGCTTGAACTTTTGCTTTTAACTCATATTTAGACATATATGATAATATATCATAGGTATAATAATTATACAAGTACAAAAACAAGTTGCAAATTATATAGATTTAATATAAAATAGCTTATATAGCGGGGTAGAGAAGAGGTATCTCGTAAGGCTCGACATAATGGGCCCCTCAAAGAGAAATCTTTGAGTGTGTATTCACCAAATTCGGGGAAATCCTACTCCGTCAAAAGACGGAACGACAATCCCGAGCTAAATTCTTTAATTTAATTAGAGATAAATGTGTAGAGACTAGATGGTGAACTCCTTAATTTTTTTCAAAAAAGGAGATGGTATAGTCCAGACCCCAAATCCATTAAATGATGGAGTAGCGAAAGCTATAGTGGTAAGCATAACCTTAAGACTCACGTTCGATTCGTGACCCCGCAACAATTTTAAATATACCCAAATTCTCGAAAAATTTGTTCATAAAGAGCAATTACTCTTTTTGCTTCATGTGATGAAATCTCAAAAGAAGAACCTTCGTGGGCTATCTTGTTTCTTATGTTGTGTACTTCCCAAGCAATATTAAGACTAGGAAAACTATTCAAATTTGCTTCTTTTAACTTATCCCCTAAACTTTCTCCATTAAATTCTAATTTAACAAGTAAATCAAAAAGCATCAAATCAGCCTCAATGATAGCCAATTTCCAATCATTTTCATTTATTGAGACAAGATAATCTAAAACTTTCTTCCATCGTGGATTTTTAAAAACTTCATTAGATTGAGATTCTTTTTCTCTTAAAGCTTGATTGTGAGCATATTCAGCAATTTCATGATGAAGATATTCGTGTTCTTTTTTTCTTATTTCAAACATTCTTATTGTCACATAAATAATAACAGCCAAAAAAAATATAGCCAAAAGAGAAAGAATTATATATAAATATTCTAAATTTTTCTCTGTCAAAAGAAACCTTAAAAAAGCATTTTCCTGATCAAATAAATAATCTGGATTGAAAAATTTAGAACCAAGAACAGAATCTTTTATAAGAGGGTTGCTACTATTATATGTATCTGCTGCATTCATATTATTTATTATCTCTTAAATCTTTTTCAATGGCAAATAAAGATTGGTCTGAAAAAGATGGACCAATAAACTGAATACCAATAGGAAGCAGAACAGAAGATTTTCCAAAAGGAATAGAAATAGCAGGGATACCTGCAATATTTGCTGACACAGTAAAAATATCTTCTAAATACATCTGTAATGGATCTTTTTTATCACCAAATTTAAAAGCTGTAGTAGGAGATGTGGGTGTAATAACAAAATCCACTTCTTTAAAGACACTTTCATACTCTTTTATGATAGCTCTACGAACTTCCCATGCTTTATTGTAGTAAGCGTCATAATATCCATGAGACAAAACATAAGTACCAAGAATTATTCTTCTTTTAGTTTCAGAACCAAAACCAATAGATCTACTTTTTTTATAATCATCAAAAATATTACCAACTTCTTTTCTTAACCCATACCTAACACCATCCAACCGTGAAAGATTTGTAGAAACTTCTGCTGGCATTATTATATAATAGACAGGTAAAGAATATTTCAAAAGTGGCATATTAACATCTTTTATTTTATATCCTTTACTTTTTAATTTCTCCAATGATTCTTCGAAGCTCTTCAACACTTCTTTATCAACACCTTCTTTTAAGAAATCACGAGGTACACCAATAACCTTCCCTTTTTCTTCCCCTATCCCAGGGATAAGGGAACTTCCCTTATCCCTGGGATAAGGGAAAGAATTCAAATCAATGGAAGTAGAATCCATCTCATCTTTACCAACAATACAATTAAAAATCAACTCTGCATCTTGGCTAGTCTTAGCAAAAGGCCCTATTTGATCAAGAGAAGAAGACATAGCTGTAAGGCCAGAACGTGAAATAACACCATAAGTAGGCTTCATTCCTACAAGCCCACAAAATGAAGCTGGTTGGCGTATAGACCCTCCTGTGTCAGACCCTAAAGCTCCTAAGGCCATTCCAGAAGCGACAGCTGCAGCAGAACCACCAGAAGAACCACCAGGTACCCTAGATGGATCAATAGGGTTTTTAACTGGACCATAAGCAGAATTTTCAGTAGAAGAACCCATAGCAAATTCATCCATATTTGTCCTTCCAATCAAAACTGCTCCTGCTTCTTTTAATTTTTTGATAACAAACGCATCATAACTTGCTGTATAATTTTCAAGCATCTTAGATCCGGAACTCACCTTTCTACCCATTATTAAAATATTATCTTTTATTGCAATTGGTATACCTGTAAGCTTTGTCCCCTTTCCATCTTTTATCATCTCATCAGACTTTTTTGCTTGTTCTATGGCATCACTAAAAACTTCAAGAAAAATATTTAATTCTTTATTATTCTCTTCTATGTTTTTTAAGCAAGCAGATACTAGATCTACAGAAGTCAATTCTCCTTTTTTTATCATTTCTGCTGCTTTTTCTATTGTAAGTTCTTTTATATTTAACATACCATTTTACTGTTAGATTTTTCAAAAATCATATTATAGAATCTTTTTCACTTTCAAAAACCCATCTTGTGAATCTGGAAATTGGTCAATTATTAAATCTTTAGAAAAAACTCGATTCTTTATCTCATCTTCTCTCCAAACATTTTTCAAATTATATTCTGGTAAGATGTTCTCTACTTCTACACTTTCTATCTGTTTAACATAAGACAAAATACCATCTAAGTCTTTTATAAGACTAGTCTTTTCATTATCAGATAGCTCAATTTTTGCCAATTCAGCAAGCTTTTCTATATCCTTAATCTCCATATATAAACAGTATACCTCAATATTACTTACCAATCAAAGCTTTTATTCTATCTTCTACTTTTGGGTGTGTACTAAAAAGACTAGAGATTTCTTTTTTTAATTGTCTTCCACTACCAAAAGGATTAACAATAAAAAGATGTGCTGTAGCCTTGTTTGCATACTGCATTTTGTTTGAATGACTTGAAATTTTTTGTAAAGCACTAGCAAGCCCTTCTGGATAACGAGTAATAAGTGCACCAGAAGCATCTGCCAAGAATTCCCTTTTACGAGATATCGCAAACTGTAAAAGCATAGCAAAAATAGGAACTAAAATTGAAATTACAATTCCAACAATTATCATTATTCCACCATTGCTATTCTCACTATCTCTATTTCTTCCCAAACCAAAAAAAGTAGATCGCAAAAACATATCAGCAATTATAGACACAAAACCCACAAGCACTACGACAACTGTAGAAAGTAAAATATCTCTATTTCCTATATGTGAAAGTTCGTGTGCAACAACTCCCTCAAGTTCTGTTTTATCTAAAATAGAAAGTAGGCCTGTCGTTACGCAGACAACGGCATGATTCTTGTCACGTCCTGTCGCAAAAGCATTTGGTGATGGATCGTCCATAATACAAACCTTAGGCATTGGAAGACCTGCTGTAATAGAAAGATTCTCAACAGTATTCCAAAGTTCTATATTGTCTTCCCTTTTTATCTGTTTAGCATGATTTAATTTAAGTGCAACCTTGTCTGAATACCAATAACTTGCAATATTCATCAAAATACTAAAAATAATAAAGATATAAAGAATATTTGGATTCCCATAATACTGTGAAAAGAAAAATCCAATACCAATAACTATTACTAAAAATACGCTCATCAAAAGCCATGTTTTTGTAATATTTTTTGATTGTTGTGTGTAAAGTGTCGCCATATATTATTCAATAATAATAGGTATCAAAACACTTTTTCCAATTCCTTCATCTGGTGCTCCTGGATTGTCATTATGAATTTCAAAATAAGCTGAACCCTTTGGAAGTGTTCTAAAATCAATATTACCTTCAAAGTCTACTGGTTCTATTGTCATCCAATCTGTAGTAGCAATAGCATTACTAGATTTTAATACTTTTTTATTTACATCAAGAATATTAATTAAAATATTACCTTCAAAAAAATATCCTCCTTTTATAACACCCCTGTATGATAGAATCCCATGTACTTTCGTATAAGGTAAAATAGAAAAAGAAACCAAATCATCTTTATTACCTAAAATTCCATCTCTTGTTTGTATTGGCTCTTGTATTTTGTCTACAACATTCTCAATCGGAACTTCTTTTTGAAATACATTTAAATATACTTCTTTGTTTTGAAGCATAATATAAATGGCTCCACTGACTAAAATAATAAGAACTAGAAGCAAAATGCTATTTAATTTTGACCCAAAAAAATTATCTTGCATATATTTTAAAATTTAACTTCTACAGGATTTTGAGCAGCATCATCATCAGCAACATCAAATAATTCCATCTTTGCAAATTTAAAGATACCTGCAATAACATTATTAGGAAAACTTTCAATCGCAATATTCAAATCACGAACATTACCATTGTAGAATCTGCGAGCAGCTTGTATTTTATTTTCTGTATCAGAAAGTTCACCTTGCAATGCTAAAAAATTCTGATTAGCTTTAAGTTCTGGATAAGCTTCTGATATCGCAAATAATGATTTTAAGGTACCAGAAAGCATATTTTCTGCTTTGGCATGATCTTCAGTAGGTCCTTGTGCCCCCATAGCTAAACTACGAGCTTTTGTAACATTCTCAAACGCAGAAGATTCATGAGTAGCATAACCTTTAACTGTATTTACTAAGTTAGGAATCAAGTCATATCTTCTTTTTAATTGAACTTCTATGTCAGCCCATGCTTCTTTGGTACGATTAATTAACCTTACAAAACTATTGTAAGCAAAAATAATCCACAAAATCTTAATCCCTAAAACTATCAAAATAATTGTTAATATATCCATATTTTTATCGCAAAAGCGAGACTAAAATTAATAAATAGTAGACCAGTTATTATTATATCACAAAAAACTATTTATTTTTAGATTGCAATTCTTCGATTAGTACAAGTAGTGGTGATGCAAGAAAAATAGAAGAATATGTTCCAAAAAACATTCCAGCTGTAAGCATTAATGCAAAATATTTAGTAGATTCTGGACCAAAAAAGAAAAGAGACAACAAAACTATTATAACAGTGACTGAAGTGAAGACTGATCGCATATATGATTGATCCAAACTCCTTCCTACTGTATCACTAAAATTAGTTTCTATTTTATCTTTTAGATTCTCTCGTATTCTATCAAATATAACAATAGTATCAGAAACTGACAACCCTAAAATTGTAAGAATAGCAACGACAAAAAGTGTATCTACTTCAGCTCCATAAAAATGACTCAAATATGTAAACAATCCTATCGGAATAATAACATCATGCAAAAGTGAAACAATTGCCATTAGACCATATTTCCAAGAAGAAACAGGTTTTGAAACTTTTCTGAAGGCAAATGCTATAAAAAGAATTATTGCGATTGAAACTAAAATTATAGCGATAATTGCTTTTCTGGTTAATTCACGTCCGACAGAAGGTCCGATGGAATTAAAATCTTTTTCTTCAAGAGGACTTTTACCATCTTCCGAAAGTGTTTTTAAAAGTAAGGAATGTTGTGCCTCATTTAAATCAATAGATTTAACGATATAACCCAATTCACCTGTTGGTTGGATAAGAACAGAGCCTAAGTCTAATGTTTTAAATGCATTATCTAAATCAGACTGCAATGGCCTATTATTTTGATATACAACTTCAGTTAGTGCTCCACCCTTAAAATCTATACCAATTTGAAACCCAAATACAAAAAGTGAAACCAAAGAAGATAGAACTAAAATTACTGATATACTAAGAAATATTTTTTTGTATTTAACAATAAACATATAATAAATTATGAATTATCAATTACGAATAAAAAACTACTTTGATATTCCTGAACCAAATAAAAATCTTGCGACCTTGCCTTCTCCTATAAAAATAAATCCAGAAAGAAAAATCCTTGAAATCATAACAGCAGAAAACATTGATACCAAAACTCCCATACCAAGTGTTAATGCAAATCCTTTAATCAAAGAAGTTCCAAACCAAAAGAGAATGGTGGCCGAAATAATTGTAGAAATATTAGAATCACGAATAGAAGACCATGCTCTAGAAAAACCAGCAGAGACTGCATCAGCAATAGTTCTACCAGAACGTAATTCTTCTTTTAATCTTTCAAAAATAAGTATATTGGCATCAACGGCTATCCCAATAGAAATAATAAACCCAGCTATCCCAGCTGCTGTAAGAGTGACCGGAAGTAATTTAAATAAAGATAACATTATCGTTACATATATAGAAAGAGCAAAAACAGCAATGAGTCCTGGTAAGCGATACCAAAAAATTAAGAATAATGCAATAAGCAAAAATCCAACAATCGTAGCTTTCACACCAGCAGTTACAGCATTTCCCCCCAAAGATGCACCAATAGTTTGTCTAGATAAAAGAGAAATAGGTACTGGAAGTGCACCAGAATTTAATCTACCGACTAATTGTTTTCCTTCTGTGGGAGTAAAACTACCAGATATAACTGCTTGTCCATTTGGAATTTCTTCACGAACAACAGGAACAGAAATAGGAGCTCCATCTAAATAAATAGCCACCATTTTACCTACATTGTCTTTTGTAATCTGTGCAAATAATTTTGTACCAGTATCATCAAATTGTAAGCTTACTTGTGGTTCACGAGTGGTCTCGTCAAATTGTAAAGTAGCTTTTTCTAAATATCTACCAGTAAGCTCTGTAGAAACAAATTGAGGTGAGGTGTCTAATGTAACCTTTCCATCTTTATCTACTATTGCATTTTGAGGTGTATCTTTAGGTGCTTCAATTTTAAATTCCAAAAGAGGTGTCTGCCCTATCATGGCTGTTGCCTTTTCTACATCTGTTACTCCAGGAAGATCAACTATTAATTTCTCATCTTCGCCAGATACAAAACCACTGTTCTGTACTTGAACTACTGGCTCAGAAACACCAAAAAGATTAACCCTACGTTCTATAACATCACGCAAGGAATCCATAGAAACAGAAACTTCTCCAGTTTTAACAGCACTAATATCAGCCTTATAAATCAAATGACTTCCTCCAGACAAATCTAAACCAAGACGAAAAGGAAAATTCTTTAAAAAAGAGGCTTCATTTTCAAAGTTAGAATTTAGTTTAGGTTCTGATTTAAAAACAAAAAAAGCAAGACCAAATCCCAAAATAAGTATTATTAATATATAAAGTATTCTTTTCCACATAAATATATAGCTATTCTATACATTTTTCAAAAAAAATGCAATTAAAAAACCTAGAATGAATCCACCAAATATATCTACAGGAAAATGAACACCAGACATAATTCGAGCTATTCCTATCAATAAAGCAAAAAAAATAAAAATATAACCAACTTTTTTACTATAAAAAAATAAAGCTACGGCTAGCGCCATAAAAAAAGTCGCATGCCCTGAAGGAAAAGCATAACCTGTTTCAGAAAAAAGAGATGTAACACTTGAAAACACATCAAAAGGTCTTTCTGTGTGAAATAAATATTTTAAAATATAAGCTAAAATCCACGCTAAGAACGCTGAAAAAAATACAAAAGTAATTTCTTTCCATCTTATACAAACAACGGAAATTATTTGTTTAAGTGTTTTTTTTTCCTTTTCTTTATATATTATTAAAGATATGACAGCTAAAATTACGACAATATATGGAAAAATATCTGCTATAAAAATAATCAATTGATCAAAAAAAACTGATCTGTGTGCTAAGTTATAAAAAAAGAAAAATATTTGATTATTCATACTCCTATAAATTCGTGACTAATATCATCTCTGTGCGCTGACCTTAAATATTTGCGCATATTCATTAATATTCCCAAACTCGCAAACTCAATAACTAAATGTGATCCACCATAACTCATGAAAGGTAACGGGATACCAGTAATTGGCATTAATCCAATATTCATACCAATATTAACAAATATATGGCTCATAAAAAAGATAGCGATCCCCATGCCAAAAAGCATCTCAAAATTAGTAACTCCAAGAGATGCAATATGAAGAATCCTCCATATAACTAGACCATAAAGTAAAAGAATAAGTGCTGAGCCGATAAAACCCCATTCCTCTGAAAATGCAGCAAAAATAAAATCTGACTGCGGTTCTGGTAAGAATTTTAATCGTGACTGTGTTCCAAACCCTAAACCTTTACCTAAAACTTGGCCAGAACCAACAGCGATAGTCGACTGAGATGCATTATAGCCAGAGCCACGTATATCTGTAAGTGGATTTATAAAACTAATAATACGAGCTTTTTGGTAAGGAGCAAAAACAAAAATCCATAAAGAAGCAAAAATTACAACGCATGAAGAAAAAACAAAAAATAAATGTGTTTTAGAAATTCCAGACACGAGAACCATTCCAAACCATATAAGAAATATAACCATTGCAGAACCAAAATCAGGTTGTAACAAAACCAAAACAAAAGGAACAAATGCATAAAATCCAGAAATAAAAATATGTTTTATGTTTCTAATTTCTACATGTCTACGAGAAAAGTATTTAGATAAAATAAGTATAAGAACAAGCTTCATTATGTCTGCTGGTTGGAAAGAAAAAATACCTAGAGAAAACCAACTCTGGGCTCCTTTTATGATATTTCCAATAAACAACAACACAATCAATAGTGTACTAGATAATAAAAACAATGTGACCAATACATCTGTGCGACGTAAAAATCTAAAATCAATAAAAGAAAAAATAAAAAAAACTAAAAAAGCCAAAAAAATCCAAATTATTTGTTTTTCAAAAAAATTAATTGAATTTCCTTGTGGCGTAAATGATTTCATTGTAAAAAGACCACCTAAAAGGATAGGAACAATAAAAAAAACTAAGAGCCAGTCTATTTTTTTTATAAATTTTTCTAACATTTTTTATTTTAATTTAACAAGAAAAATATTATACATTGGAATTATCTCTTTTGAAATTATATTTCCTTGTATCGGCTCTGGCCAAGTAAAACTAATATCTCTACTCTCTTCACCCGACAACATATCTAGATAAGTACGACTAGAAGAAACTACATTTCCTTTTTCATTATACAAAAGAGCAACAATACTAACTTCTGGAATATTAAAAAGAGAATCATTTTTAATTGTAGCAGATAAACGTGGGCTAGAATTCTGATTTTCTAATTTTATATCAGAAACAAATACTTTTAATTGATCTAACTTATCTTCTGAAACATTATTCCAAACTGGTGTTTCGGTAAACTCAAAAGAAGTGTAAACAGGAATAGAATTTCCAACACCAATACCTGCTTCAAAAATAGCAAAATTCCCAGAAGCAGGAATAAATGTCTCTCCTTCTCTCTTACCTATATAAATATTATTTTCATCAGAAAAACGGAATTTATATTTTATTTTATAAATAGCTGCATCTTTATTATGATTTTCAAGATAAGCTACTGCATTATAACGTCCAGAAACAACCTTGAAGGTACGAGCCCACAGAACAGAAACTTTATCTACTTCAAAAATACAAGCCTTAATACAAGAACCACCACAATCTATTCCTTTTTCATCTCCATTTTGTTTGTTATCTGTACAGCTTGGTATTTCTTTCATAAAAGGAAAAACTATCAAAAACCCCAGTACTCCTAAAAATATAACCAAAACACTCACATAAAAAAGTTGTCTCTTAAGAGCCCACGTCATAAAGATATTATAGCAAGAAAAAGATATGGAGGGAAGAATGCAAAACCTATTTAAGCCACATTTAATTCTACAAAAAAAGTAGAACCACTCCCTTCTTTATTTGATTCCATCCAAACTTTTCCTTTGTGTGCTTCAACTATTAATTTAACTGAAAAAAGTCCATAGCCAGTACTATCTACATTTACCCTTACAGAATCTTTCCCCCTTCCTCCTTCAGTAAATAAATTCTTTTTATCTTCTTCTGTTATTCCTATTCCTGTATCTTTTACATAAAATAGAATCTTGTCTTCACTCTTATTGAGCCCAACTATTATTTTACCTTCTTTTGTATATTTTATGGAATTCTCTAAAAGATTGTTTACTACTTCCTTTAACCAAAATGAGTCACCTAATAAATTATAATTATCTTCTTTAAAATTCTTCTCCAATTTTAAACCCTTAGCTTCAACAGAAAGTTCTTTTTCAGATATTACTCTTTCAACTTCTTCCTTAAAATTAAAATCCTTCATTTCATATTTAACTGCACCTTTTTGTAAGTTATCAGCATTTAAAACTAAATCTACAGTGTCTATACCACCATTGTCAGAATCAAGACCCTGCTGAGCTCTTCTTTTTACTTCTTCATTTATATCACCAAATGTTCCATCTAAAATTCCAGCAAAAATATATTTTGAACGAGTAAACGAACCCTTGACTTTATGGGTGACAAGATGAACAAGACTTTCTCTTTGTTTAAGTAAATCATTTAATTCAAGATTAAGTTCTGCTAATTCTTCTCTTTGTTTCACTTCTTTTTTAACAGATTTTATTAAAAAATATCCTAAAATTATTGAAGAAGCAAAAGTAATAGCATTTAAAAGCATATTTAAAGGAACATCAATAAAGAAGAATTGTGAGCCAATAAGTATCGCAAGTCCCCACACCAATGCTTCCGTTGCAAGAAGTTTAATATTAAAAGTTTTAAAACGAACTACTAAAATACTTATATATGTCATAAATATAACCATGCCAAACATCCCATATAACTCAAGTTCTGAATCTTGGAATAAACCTATTTTTGTAAAATAAGTTGCAAAAAATTCCATTCCAAAAAAAGAAAAGAGAAATAATTCTATCCCGGCTCCCATTAAAACTATCTGTTTTTTAAAAGCAAATTCTGATATACGATACCATTTAACTAAAAGAATAAATATCCAAATCATAGCTACTGCACCAAGCAAGGAATAGTATATTCTAAATGGAAGCCATTCAAAATTAAAAGCATCACAATCGGCTATGTTAAATCCACTCAAATTTAAAGAAGTTGGTGCAAAAAAAAGAAGAGGACTAAGTAATGTAAGGAAAAAAAGTCTAAGTCTGACAGAGACATCTTTCTTGCTTAAAAATACATACATAAAATAAATACAAAATATAGAAATTGAGCCCAGAATTAAACCAGAAAAACTCCAAACAAACATCATAAAATCACTATGAATATTGGTCCATAAAATAAGAGTCGATAATGTCCATAATGAGAAAAAAATAGAAATTACAAACAAAAGTCGATTAAGTAAAAATTGTTTACCATTCCAAAAAACATAAAAACCAACAAAAAGTGCGATCAAGGTAGCTGGTATGTGTGTATAGTACAACAATGCTGGCACATCAGAAGAAAATAAAAAATATATAGGTTCAGAAAATAAATAACAAATCATATATCGATATCATTATCTTGTAATAAGTCCTCTTCTCCAACATCAACATTGATATCATTTTGTAAATTATCTAATCCATTAGTAGGTATACTACACAGAGCACCATCAACTTCTACGTCACAATAGACTATAGAACATTCTCGATCATCTGGAAGACAAATATTAGCTTCCTCACAATCTGTTACATCATTACCACATTCTTTATATAAATCATGGGCATATTTTTGAATTAAAGTATAATAATATTCAGTCGTACATGCATCATCTTCACACCCTATAAAACATTTGTCTACAAGTGGATCACAAACACCTTCATATTCAACAATATAATCACGATAAACCATAAAACGAAAATATGAAATAACACAAATTATAATAATAAGTGGTGTTAAAATTAAAGAAAAAATATGTTCACGAAAATTAATTTTCATAATGCTATAAACAGTATAACAAAAGTTAGATAATGTGTTAAGTTAATCGTATTCTATTTTTTATGAAATAAATAGCAAATATGTACCTATACCAGTTATTAAAATTGCAATAACTTTCTGTATCACATGTTTTGCTTGAATTTTCTCTTTAGTTATCATTGGGAAAAAAATAGTTAAAAATACACCGATAATTAAAACAAAGATAGGCTGAAAAGATTCTGTCAAAAGGACTAAACCTAAAGGTGCAAGCATATATGCGTATGCTACTACTATATTTCCTACCATAAACAAAGATTCATTTAAAACATTCAATGATAATATGGTTTTAGAATTATTCTTTATTGCAGCCAAAAATTTAACACGATGAGAACGCATAAATATAAATATAAAAATACCTATAACTACAAGCATTAAATGCTCATAAAAAAGTGATTTCCATATATCTTCCTCTAGTGCAACAGCTTTGAATATGACCGAACCTATGGCCCAAAAAGAAGCTGCTGCCAACATAGGTAATATAACCTTCTTACGAAGTTTAAATTTATTTTCTACATCAATCTCAAAAGAGATAATAGTAGTACCTAATATGACAGTAGCCATAGAGAGAATCTGCATATTATTTAAAACTTCTCCTAAGAAAAAATAACCTAATATTCCACCAATGACAGGAACCAATTGATAAAATATCACTGTCACAGATGCTTCATCATTTTTTAAAGCAATGAGATAACACAACAAAACTAAAGCATTAAGAATGCCAACTATTGCAAGGGCTATCATACTTATGACACTAATATTAAACACAGTCATATCTGCTAAGAAAAGAAACGGTAATGCTAAAGCAGAAAGAAGCGAAGAAAAAAGTACCAAAGTACCTATACCATCAATTTTAAAATATTTTTCTAAAAGAAGCTTATCTATGTGGTTGGTCAAAGCATAAAGAAATGGGCCAACTAAAGCTATAAAAAACCATATCATAAAAATATTATAAAATTAAATTAAACTACTAATAGTAAACTTCTTTAAAAAGAAACTAGATTTATATTTTTCTTTAGTATATCTCAAACCTTTCATACCTAAATCTTGTTCCCAATTAAAATACTTAATTCCTTTTTTATTTAATAATTTTGCTTCTTCCCAATTCAAAACATCATATATAGCTTTGTAATGTTTAATATCAGCTTTTGCAAAATGAGAAGTAACAAAATTATTTGATAAAATCTCATATACTGTAAACCCGATCAAAACATCATCTACAAAAAGAGCTAAAAATTTTATATCTGAATTTTCTATTTTTAACAATCTTTCAAAAGCCTTATATTCATTAAGTTCAAAATGATCATCTACATTTCTGTTTTCTGCCCATTTTTTAAATAATTTTTTAAATTCTTCTTTAGGTGCGTCATCTAAAGAAAATCGTTTTACAAAATAATTAGGATTTGATTTAATAAACCTTCTTATTCCCTTTCCAGAAGTATTTTGTGACCAATTATTCATATTGGAAAGATTTGCTAAAGAATATATATAATCATAAGAATCTCTATCCGTCTCTATTTTAAATTCTGATTTTGAAATAACATTCACAATCTCTTCAGGAATTAATCTGATAGAATCCACATTATATTTTTTCTTAGAAAAAGCAATTAATTCTGAAACAGTCTCTGAAATCTTATTTTCTCCAACAAAAGACAAAAAATGCTTTCCTGACATGTAATCATTAAAAACTACAATTAAATTCTTATTCAATTGAGATATTAGAATACCATTATGTATATTCCATATCCACATACTAAAAAAATTGAAATCAGAATATGGTGGAAACTTAGAGGTAAATTTCTCTATGTCTTTCTTGTCAGTTAATTCAATTTTTTTAAAATCAGGAAATAATGGAATCATAAACCAGATTGGAACACAATTAAAGCAAAAACGATTTATTATATTAATTATACAATAAAATATATAAATACCAAAATTAATAACAAGGAAAAATGACCTTTTGTATAAAATCCTTTTTTTGTGTTTATACTATTCTAGAATAGCTTATTTATTAATTTAAAATTTTTTTCTTTTTTAATTACTTCTTCGTAGTATTTACCAGCTTTCCAGTAAACCTTATAAGCATTGGCTGATGATTTAGAACTTATAATTCTGTATTCATCATCAATAACTTCTATAGCACAGCAATTCTCTATAGCTATCGCTATACCTGGGGTTTTTTTCATCATCTTTTTTAAATCAGATTTCCTGTCTTTTTCTACATCATAATGTGGACAATGAAGTGCCTTAATTAAACCCAAGCCAGAAACTTTAATCATGTCTGCATCTGGGTTCTTAAATTTTGCTGAATCTGAATTTCCCCATTTAAACCAACATATTGATCCAGCACTTAATCCAGATAAAACAATTCCTTTTTTGTAAGCTTCTTTTAAAATTTTATCTACACCATTTTTCTTCCATATTTTCATCATTTTCAAAGTATCACCTCCTCCGACATAAACAATGTCTGATTTTAGAATTTTATCTTTTATTTCTTTTTTAATTAGTTTACCTTTTATCAGATATAAAACATCAGTTTTGCAACCTAAACTTTTACCAAAATGTTTTTTCACAGTTTCAAAGTAAGATTCAGAATCTGAGCTAGCAGTAGGAATAAAAAGTAATTTTGGATTTTTCTTTCCTGTTATTTTTATTATTTCTTTATCTATTTTAGTGGTTTCTATAGGGAATCCTGGTCTACCTATCTCTCCACCACCAATTGCAATAATCTTTTTCATATAAGATAGTATATCAAAAATTAAAAAAACTAACACATAGTATTGACAAAAATTTTAAGTTTAGTATTATTTTAAATAAATAAACTTCTTTGACAAGAAATAATTTTAGTAAATTATATAAAATAATAATAACTTAATAGGAGGTATCCCATGTTTCATAATAATAAAAAAGTTTATCTTGACTACAGTCTTTGTTTAAAGGCAGAAGAAATTGATCTTATAAAATCCTTTACTGAATGGTTGCCTGATAAAATTATTGATTGTCATGTGCATTGTAACCTTCCAGAACATGTTATTAGTATGGAAGAAAAGATATATAAGCATATGGGTTCGACGTTCTCTAGTTTTAGTTTAGAAGAATCACAATTTTTAAAAAATATTTTTTTTCCTGGTAAAACAGTAAGATCATTAAGATTTGCTCAAGTATTTCGTGGAATCAACCACTATAAAGCAAATCAATATTTACTTGAAAGTAGTAAACAAGAAGATCGCGTTGCACTATTTGGTTTACCAGAAGACGAAGAATATACAATATCAATGTTAAGTAATCCAAGAGTTTCAGCTTTGAAAATGTATTACTCTTATGTAGAACCTACAGCTACAAAAATCTATGAGTTTTTCAAACCAAAAATATTAGAAGAAGCTCAAACACTTGGTATTCCAATTATTCTTCATTTACCAAAAATTATAACCGAAAGTAAGGGAGACTTAAAACAAGTTTTAAAAGATTTTCCAAACTTGAAAATTTCAATTGCACACCTCGGATCTTTAAAAGTTTTGATTCCTCAACTCAAAAGTGTCTTTAAAGAGTTTACAACGTATGAAAATATTTTTTTAGATACCGCCCTTAATCCGTCTCCAGAAATAGTTAAACTAGCACTAGATATATTTGGTGAAGATAGAATAATGTTTGGTAGTGATGAACCATTATATCTTATTAGGTCTCAAGTATTTATACATCCTAAAAAAGGTCAATGGCTTATTACAGAATATTTATACCACTGGGTTGACGAAGAAAATCATCGTTTATATTCTCATTTAGCTAGTGGGGTAATACATTCTCATTGGTTATCAATGAATGCTATTAGATCAGCCATAAATACATTTACAGCTCCAGAGAGAGAAAGAATAAAAGAGAAAGTTTTTTATAAAAATGCTAAAACATTTTTTAAATTTTAATCCAAAAGAGTATTTACAACTTCAATGTAGTGAATACTCTTTTTATTTAATAAATTACAAAATAATATTTACACAAAACTACTTATCGTCTTAAAAAACTTATAAAAATAAAAATTTACCATTTTTGTCACGAACGACATCTATTATCTGAAAAGATTCTTTTAGTAATTTTCCCCAGATGTGGTGGTAAATATTATTTTCAAAGATTGAATAGGTCACCTTGCTGTTAATTTTTCTTGTGTCTATTTTTAATAATAAAAAATTCTTTTTTATTGGATATTTTGACCAATTAACATCAGCGACTCTTTTTTTTAATTGCTTTTTTGTGGGTGTAGTATGTATAAAAGGAGAATTATTTCCCCATACTTTTTTATATCTACAATCATAATCACCATTTTTATTAATAAACTTATTAAATAGTTCTTCAGGAACTAAATGAAAAATATTCTTAGGTAAAAGTGATAAGTTTTTAATTTCTATTTCTTGTTCTTTTTTATACATAAATATTTAACTAGGGAACTCATTTATATTACAATTATTAAAATAAATTTACAATGATGTAAAATAATAAAAGGGATAGAAAAATTAATTTTTCTATCCCTTGATGTGCCAGAATAACTGGCTTGAATTTAATCGTCACAAGAAGCAACGCGACCTTGTTTAACGATAATTCCTTTTGGAATTATAAGTTTATAAGTCTTCATCTTTTATCACCTCCTTCTTATTCATTTTAATCTATTTAACTGCTTTGGTCAAAAAGATCAAAGATAAATGGTAAAATTGATTTAATAACCTGACAACGAAAAAGATCTACTTTATTTTGATCACCTGTCATGTGATAGTTACGAATTGGACATCCGCCACCACAAATGTAAATAGCGAAACAATCCTTACAGCAAGAATTTTGACTAGTAATTGGATTACTGCAAATTTTTAGCTGCTTTAAAGAACTAATATCTATATCACCTGTTTCTTTATTATAAGCACCGATAATAAAATTATCAGCTGTTGGATGACAACCACCTTGTACTTCAAGACAAGTAGTTACTTCACCGGTATAAGAAACAGAAATTCTATTTCCTCCCACACCATCACAGAAATGCACTGATGGTTGAAGAAGATTCATGTAAGATGAGTTTAAAATTCCCATTCCTAGTTTACCAGCTTCTAAGATAGAAGCTTTAAGATTTTCTATAAAATCATCTACTGCCGGACGTTTCATTGGTTGTCCTTTAGTTTTAATTATGGCTCTACCAGCAAGATTTATAACTTCACAGTGAAATTGAGTCACTCCAAGATTATCTAAATACTGAATTGTTTGCACAAGATATTTTACAGAAAAATCAGTAACTGTAGCTCTGATCATAAATTCATGCTTTTTAGCAACTAACGTTTTAACTGTTCTTTCCAAAATTGGAGAAGAGTCAAAGCTTCCTTTTGATGGATATCTTAGTGGTCTTTGATGGTTTTGAACAATAGGTAATCCATCCATTGAAATTGTAAGAAAAAAATCATTATCAATTAAAAAGTTTAAGAAAGACTTACTCATTACTCCATTAGTGGTAATATTAAAACGTACTTTTTTAACTTCAGTACCGATTATTGATTGCTTTGCATAAGCAACAACTTTTTTAATCAATGACTGGGTTAAAGAAGGTTCACCACCAAAGAATGAAATTAATAAATCTCTGCTTTTTGCTTTTTTAACAGAATAACGAACCGCAGCAAAAGCCACATTCTCTTCCATAACAATCTTAGTTTCTCCAGCGTTAGCAAAACAATAACTACATTTTAAATTGCAATCACTGTTTGTAATTAAGGTCAACTGAAGGTAATCACTTAAAGCACCAGGTCCTTTTTCTGATGGATGTCCAAAGAATCCTTTCTTTTCTAGCTCTATTTTTGTTTCCTGACTATCAAATTTATCATCATCAATACGAACCAGTTCTCCAGCGTAAGGAGATATTACTACCCAATGGTTATTGCAAAAAACTGCAGGCAAACCATGGAAAAGCCTTGTTTTATATTCTGAGTTTTTCATGGTGTTATCCTATTTATAGTTCTTGGAAATAGACAAGCTTCTTTAATACTTGAAAGATTAAGAAGTTGCATTGTTAGTCTCTCTAAACCCAAACCAAATCCACCGTGAGGTGGCATACCATATTTATGGATTTGAAGATAAGATACAAAATCATCTGGATTATAACCAAGACGTTTCATTTTTTCAACTTGCATCTTGTAGTCATGGATTCTTTGCCCTCCAGTCGTGATTTCTAATCCACGAAAAAGTAGATCAAAGCTTAATGTAACTTCATTATTTTCAGGATCTTCCATTGCATATACAGGACGTTTAATTGTCGGATAGTGAGTAACAAAAACAAATTCGCTACCAGTTTCTTTAAAAATGTATTGGCAAATAATCTGTTCTCCTTGAGGATCAAGATCACTCCTATCTTTTATTTTACGATTTTTACTAATGATTTCCAATGCTTCAGACATTTTAATAATAGGAATATTATTAATCTGTGGCATGGAAACCTCTAATAATTTTAATTCTGCTGAACAGAATTTTGGAAGTTCTTCAAAAATATATCTAAGAAGATAAGTTTCAATTTCCATTATATCTTCGAAACTTTTGATTGGTCCTACCTCGAGATCCATTGAAGTATATTCATTTAGGTGTCGAGAAGTTTCATGTGGTTCCGCTCTAAATACTGGACCCACCTCCATTACCTTACCAAAAACTCCAACCATCATTTGTTTATAAAACTGAGGTGATTGGGCCAAAAAAAGTTCTCTTTCAAAGTATTTTACCTTGAATACATTGGCTCCACCTTCGGCGCCAGCAAAAACTAATTTTGGAGTGTGAATTTCTGTAAAATCAATCAAGCTTAATCCCTGCCTGAAAAGCATTGAAATTGCTGATTGAATAGCAAAAATTGCACGCTGTTTTGGATGTCGTAAACTAATTGGACGAAAGTTAAGATTACTATCTAGACCAACTTCAAAGAGCTTTTGATTTATAGAAAAAGGCATCTCTTCTGTTGATTTTGATAAAATTTCTATACTTTGAACTTTAATTTCAGCTCCATGTGGAGCACGATTTTCTTTTTGACAAATACCCGTAATAGAAACATAATCTCCTTCAGAATATTCTTCTATAGAAATTATACTCTCGTTTGATTCAAGTTTACATTGAATCAAAGATTCTCCGTCGCGAATAACGATAAAAAATAACCCTCCTCCTAACTTGCGAATTCTGTAAATCGCTCCGCTTATGGTTATTTTTTGTCTATCGTATTCATTTAAAGAACAAGCATGGACATTGAGATGTTGATTTGCAGAAACAGTTTTCATGATGATTCTCCTTTTAACCTTGCTTCATTAGCATGGCTTAATTTAAGTGAAAAAATGACAGAATTATACTCTTGCGGAAAGTCTCGCTTTAAAACAGCAAGCCATCGTCCCGCCTTTGCTAATTCTTTACTATTAGTTTCAGAAAAAATAATAGTATAAGCAGCTGTAGGACTACCACTTTGTTGAACAAACTCAACTAGTGGTAATTGACCTAAGAGTGGTTTACACCGTGCTTTGACTTCAACTACTGATCTTTCTGTAGCCATAACGTGGTACCTCCTTTTATTAAGTTATCAAAGCCAAAAATATTTTGGCGCACATACTTAATTTGATACTACAAGTTAAAAATGAATATGTCAAGTATCAAAATAATATATAAAACAGCGTTTTCTATAAAATCCTTTCTTTTGTGTTTTTCCACATTTCCTATTGATTAATCTAAAATTTGATGTATCATTTATATGAATCTAGTTTGTTCTTAAGATATATTCCCCCTAAATTCTTAGGGAAAGATAAATTCAAAGATGATCAATTAATTTGGAGGTTAGCATGGAAACACTGATGGTTCGCAACCATTCATCACCCTTAAATTTAAATTCGAGAAGCTTCAAAATTGTTCTTTAAAATCTTGGAATCAACAGTCAAAAGACTGAATTAATCAAATTGAAAAATTTGATAATTAATGCAAAACAGCAACAAATGGCCAAAGCCATTGCATGATGTATTGTAAGTAATATCTTTTTTTTAACTCTTTTAAAAACCCAAAAAACCCTTGAATATTCAAGGGTTTTATTTTTTAAACAAATAAATATATAAAAAACCTAATATTAATTTATTAGGTTTTTAAAAGAATCAAATACTCAGTGTTGGCGACAGCCTACTTTCCCCTAAAGAGTATCATCGGCTCAATAGGGCTTAACTTCTCTGTTCGGAATGGGAAGAGGTGAGCTTTGGTTTGGGACCCAAGTGCAAGAGCTTTTGAGAATTTTTCAGAACAACGTGAATGAAAAAATCCAAAAGGTGTACTGTGCCTGTAAGACGGGGCATCCTGCGACAAATTTAAATAAAAAAATTCATTACTATGTCTTGGCGACAGCCTACTTTCCCCTAAAGAGTATCATCGGCTCAATAGGGCTTAACTTCTCTGTTCGGAATGGGAAGAGGTGTGGCCCCTACGACAAATCACCAAGACATAATAATGAATATTAATATGAATTTTTTTATTTTTTTAATTGTGATTTACAAATTTCTTAACAGGAATCGAAACATTAGTACTTCTCAGCTCAACACATTACTGTGCTTACACTTAAAGCCTATCAACGTGATCATCTCTCACGGTTCTTAACGATTCCTAATCTTGAAGCTGGCTTCCCTCTTAGATGCTTTCAGAGGTTATCCAATCCCGACATAGCTACCGAGCAGTCCATTTGGCAATAGAGCTCGTACACCAGAGGTCAGTTCACTCCGGTCCTCTCGTCACATATCTCCCCTATTTCTAGGAGTGCAGACTATATCTTCGCCTTTCTTTAATTAAAGTTAAGGCGTTGGCGTATTACAAACATAAACCTGTTCTCATATATTAAATATATTAGAACTTTCCAGTGTTATGTAAGTCCGTTCCGACATAAAGTCGGAAACAAGTCGTTACGGGGTCAAATTTAAAATTTTAAACAATTCATTTTTGGTTTTTTTCTTTTTAGTAACATAGTTTTCACCTTGAATAACTAAAATTAAATCAACGAGCTTAATTAATTGTTTTTCCGAGAGATTACTAAACTTTGTTTTAGATAAAAGATTACAAGCTTTGTATAAAATATTAGCTTGTATTTTTTTGAATTTTACAAAAGGCAATAAATCTTTAAGAATTTTTGCAATCTGCACATATCCATTTATTCTAAGTTCAGTCATTCCATCATTTCTTCTGGAAATATAACCAATACCTAAAATCTTTTTCATCCAATATAAAGTCTTTTCATGTCTAGTGTCTTGATAGAAACAAATGGTTGTCATAAAACGAATTCCTCGTTTACTATCACTTCTTTTTTTAATTTGAAGCATTAGACTACCATCTCCATCAAGAAAACCAGCAATATAAGCTTTCTCAATTTCTTTCATAATTTTAAATCGACTTCCCACGGTATTATCTTATCATATTTCTGGTCCTCAAGCGAATCATAATATCAAGGATCGAATGATATTATTTTTCTCAAATCAGAAACATCAATGAAGACTTCACCGTTATTAGCCACTTTTTCATCACAAATTTCTTCGTGAAGTAGCAAAGCCCTTCCGGGCCTACTAGGAGCAAATCTTCTCAAGAATCAACGAGTGCAGTAGATAGGAGACCAACCTGTCTCACGCATCTACATGCTAGGCTTTAGGCATTAGGCCTTAGGCTTTAGCAATTTCCATAATTACTTATGGGATTGGACTATACATTCCCCAATTTAAGGGGGTCGGTTTGTAGTCTCTACAAAGAAAAAATAAATTTTCTTCTCGGTATTGTCCTCACATAAATGTGATAGGATTCCACCGAAAACCCCGACTTCATCGCGTGATTTGTTAATATAAATTTAACGCGACCGCCGTGATATTGCAAACAGCAATATGGTTAATTTCGATTAAAACAGTAGTTCACTTTCGTTCACTATTCCTCTGAGGATCCAGACTGTTCTGAAGTCAATTTAATAATTGACTGAAGAACGGTCTGAACCCAGCTCGCGTACCTTTTTAAATGGCGAACAGCCATACGCTTGGCAGCTTCTCCACCGCCGCGCTAAGGTGAGCCGACATCGAGGTGCCGAACTCCGCCGTCGATATGAACTCTTAGGCGGAACTAGCCTGTTATCCCTAGAGTAGCTTTTATCCGTTGAGCTTCCACCGCGTCTAATGCGTATGGTCGGATCACTATGTTCTGGTTTCCCACCTGCTTGAGATGTACCTCTTACAGTCAAGCTAGCTTGTGCCATTACACTATCGGCACGGTTTCCATTCGCGCCTAGCTAACCTTTAAACCCCTCCTTTACTTTTTAGGAGGGTACAGCCCCAGTAAAACTATCCACCAGATACTGTCTCAATACGTTTTTGCCGTATTGGTTAGAACATGCCTTCAAAAAGAATGGTATTTCACTGACGAGTAGAATACAGCCGAAACCGTACACTTCAAACCTCTCCCATCTATTCTACGCAGTTTAAAAACATGCTCAATATCAAGTTATAGTAAAGCTTCTAGGGTCTTTTCGTCTAACTGCACTTAGCCGGCATCTTCACCGGCATTGTATTTTCACCGAGCTGGTCCCCGAGACAGTTCTCCAGTCATTACACCATTCGTGCGCGTCGGAACTTACCCGACAAGGTATTTCGCTACCTTAGGACCGTTATAGTTACGGCCGACATTCACCAGGGCTTATATCAGTCTGCATACATCTTGCGACATACACCGCCGATATTTGACCTTCTGGCATTGGTCAGGTGTCACCCCCTATACATCCTCTTACGAGTTCGCAGGGAGCTGTGTTTTTGGTAAACAGTTGCCAGAGAAACTTTCGCTGCGGCCCCCACCACTTTAGATACTTCACAAAAAAATTCTGTGAAATAAAAAATGATGAAGAGCTTTAATTTAATTCCTCATTGTCTCTTTTTGCTCGATACTTAAATCTTACTCTCCCAACACTCTCAAATATTTAGAAATATCCAAAGTGGTGGGGGCAAGCCTTATCCCGAAGTTACGGCTGCTTTTTTGCCGAGTTCCTTGGGGACCACTCACTCGTTCGTCTTGGTCTACTCGACCTGATCACCTGTGTCGGTTTGCGGTACGGATTCTATATTTTTAAGTTTAGAGATTTTTCTTGGAAGCGTGCTTTGTATTATTGTCCTAAACCGAGGCTTAAGACTTTTCATTTACCTTAGATTTGCCATTGAAAGCAGTGTGCGGATTTTCCTACACCTCATCTTTAGTAAACAAACTTCAAATCCAATAATGAGCAATACATACTACACTCCGTCGTCCCATCACAAAATACAGAAGTCAGGGAATATTAACCCTATGTCCATCGAGTACGGATTTCTCCATTCCCTTAGGCCCGACTAACCCTTGGCTGATTGACATTACCAAGGAAACCTTGATCTTTCGACGTGAGGGGATCTCACCCTCATTGCGGTTACTTGTGCCAACATTCTTACTTCCAAACGCTCCATAGGCTCTCACGAGTCCTACTTCACAGCAGATTGGAACACTCTCCTACCACTCCGTTCTTCCGAAGAAAAACGAAATCCTCAAATTCGGTACTATGCTTAGCCCCAATTATTTTCGACGCAAAATCTCTAGATGAGTGAGCTGTTACGCTATCTTTAAAGGATGGCTGCTTCTAAGCCAACCTCCTCATTGTCAGAGAAATTCCACCTTCTTATCTTACACTTAGCATAAATTTAGGGACCTTATTTTGAGATCTGGGCTGTTTCCCTTTTGGCCAATGGAGCTTCGCCCCCATGGCCTAACTGCCAAGCTATGGTTTCTGGTATTCGGAGTTTGATAGGTTTCGCGAGATTGCTCCCTGTCGAAACCTTCCAGTGCTCTACCCCCAGAAAAAACACTTGACGCTAGCCCTAAAGCTATTTCGGAGAGAACCAGCTATTACCAGGTTCGATTAGCTTTTCACTCCTTACCACAAGTCATCCGAAGACGTTGTACGATCTACCGGTTCGGTCCTCCATTTGTCTTTCGACAAACTTCAACCTGCTCATGGCAAGCTCACCTGGCTTCGGGTCTTATGCATACTACTCATTCGCGCTATTAACACTCGGTTTCCCTTCGGCTCTGCTGTTTTAGCCAGCTTAGCCTTGCAGTATGAATAAACTCGTTGGCTCATTCTTCAATAGGCACGCCGTTGCAGATATAAATACCTGCTCCGACTCCTTGTAGACATATGGTTTCAGGTCTATTTCACCGCCCTAATCGGGCTGCTTTTCACCTTTCCCTCACGGTACTTGTTCACTATCGATCTTTAAGAGTATTTAGCCTTAGCGGTTAGTTCCGCTAGATTCCCCCCGGCCATTCATGTCCTGGGGTACTCAAGAATAACAATAAAAGAGATAAATTATTTTCGTTTACGGGACTATCACCCCCTACGGTGTCGCTTTCCAGCAACTTCAACTAATAATTTATTTTTTAACTCTCCTAGTAAACTACATTGTCATCTTACAACCCCGCCCTCTTGCGAGAACGGTTTGGGCTTCTTCCTTTTCGCTCGCCGCTACTAAGGAAATACATATTTGTCTCTATTCCTCCTGGTACTGAGATGTTTCACTTCCCAGGGTATGCTCTTTTATCATAAAGATAAAAGTTATCAAGGTTTACTTGATAGGGTTTCCCCATTCGGAAATCTCCGGATCAAAGGTAGCTAAGCACCTCCCCGAAGCTTATCGCAGCAACGCCACGTCCTTCATCGCCTCTTAAAGTCAAGGCATCCACCATACGCCCTTAAATTTCCTGTTAAGAAATTTATAAATCACAATCCTTACATTACATAAGGATAAAACAATGCTTATAATAAAATCTAGTCCGACCGCTCGGCATTCAAAATTATTTAAACAATTTCCTATCTCTAGCTTTGAAAAGACCCTAAGCATACAGGCTGCATGCCGGACACACTTTTGCAAGTTGTCCAAGAATACTAGGATAGGATTTAAGTTGTCAATTTTCAAGCCATACTTACCAAATAAAAAACCGCTTTTTAAGCGGTCAACAGACAAAAGAAAGTCTGCTTAAAACCGCCTTTTAAACTTGTTTCTTAATGTAATCATACTGATTGAAAGAGTATATATTAAACGAAAAAAGATGTCAACCTAAGCCCCAATGGGGAAAGTGTGGACATCTTTTTTCTATTTCTATAAAGTATTTATTATTCTTTGTGAGACATTTCTTCTCCAAGTTTTGAAATCAATCTTCCTGCTGCATCTTTAGCACCCAAGCCAAAAGCAAGAGCACCACCAAGAGCAAGCATTCCAACTATTCCAGCGAAAAGAGTATTCATATACCCTTCTGCTACTCCAAGCTGACCTAATGCAATAATAAATGCAAAGGCCCAAACTGTATATTTTACAAGTGAACTCAACATATGTGCAGATTTAAGATTCATTGCACGAGCTGAAGCATAAGCTGTTTTTGAAAGAAATTCTGCCAAGATTGTCGCAATTATTAATACAAAAGCAGCAATTATAACCTTAGGCAAAAATCCAAGCACATCATCTTTTAAGAAATATGCAATTGAATCCAACCCAATCAAATTAAGTGAAGGGAGCAAGAAAATAATAATTATAAACCATTTCATTACTTCTCCAACGAAATGACCAGAATTAAGATTCATTCCTGCCTTTCTAAAAAAATCATCTACACCAATAGATTTAAAAATATTATCAATTTTTAAAGTACCAAAAACTTGTTCAAATGCTTTAGCAACAAGAGAACCCAATACCCAACCAACAACAAATAAAATAATCGCTAAAATAAGTCTTGGAGCAAATTGAATAAAAGCCCACCACAAACTTTGCAATGAAACATTAAAAACATCACCCCATGTCATCCAAATATTACTCATAAATTTATAATTTCCGCTAAAAACGGATCAGCATTAAGCTAAAAAATTAACTAATAAAAACTTATAAAGTTTCGACCTTGTAAAGTTCTATATTTTATTATAACAATTTTTAGGATTTTTTTAAAGCTTGTGTGGATAACTCTTTAGCTTGAAAAATAATCTTGTGAGGAAAATCAAGTATGTCCCGTACGAGTTTATCATACATATTTAATCTATATATAAACTCTTTTGTATCAAAAATAGCATAAACGAGTTCAGTACCTATTTCAGCTTCTAACTTATGTATCCCTTCTTCAATTTTATTTTTTTTCATTTTATCTCCAACAATGAGAAGATCAATTCTAGTGTCTTTATTTTTAATAAAAATACCAGAAACTAATAGAAGTTTTACTCGTCCAACTTTTTTAAAAGTATCAGCAATTATCTTGTTGTCTAATGTCTCAGACCCTATTAAAAGTCTCTCAAATTCTTTCCCGTATTTAAAAAGTGGATTAAAAAACCAATTTATATTATGTTTTTTAATAAAATCCAAAGAAGATAAAAGTTTTATTTCTTTACCTGCGATACTAGAACTTACACGACTTCTTTTTACTATATCTTTTTTACTAAATCCACTCTTAGAATTCAACAAAAAAAGACGCATTATTTTTACCCGAGCTCCACTCCCTAATATTTTTCCCAGAATTTCCATATATATATAATACCACCCTTTTTATAAAAAACAATAAAAAAGAGCGAATACAAAAGTTTTCGCCTGCGGGCACTTTGTTCTTTTGTCCGCCAGAAAACTTTTGTATTCGCTCTTTCTTCTATTATTTTAATTCTACTTTTCCACCTGCTTCTTCAATCTTTTTCTTAAGTTCATCAGCTTCAGCTTTCTTCATACCTTCTTTTAATGTAGAAGGGACAGCATCGACTAGATCTTTAGCCTCTTTAAGTCCAAGACTCAAAACTTCTTTTACAACTTTCATGATAGCTATTTTTTGTTCACCAGCAGATGTAAGTACTAATGTAAATGAATCTTTTTCTTCAGCGGCTTCTGCAGCACCTGCAGCAGGACCGGCAGCTGCGACAGCGGCGGCGGAAACTCCAAACTTTTCTTCTATTGCCTTTACGAGATCATTCAATTCTAAAACTGATGCGCTCTCAAGGTCTTTCATAAATGAATCAAATTTTGACATAATATTTTTTATTATTTAATAATTATTTCTTTTTTGCAACTTCATTGACTGTAATAGCCAAACGTTGTATTGGAGATTTAAGCAAAAATGCAATTTTGGAGAGAAGTACCTCTCTAGAAGGTATTACAGCTATCTCCATCATTCTTTCCTTGCCTATAAATTTACCTTCAAAAATTCCACCTAAAATATTCAAGACACCTTTATGGGTTTTTTGAAAATTATAAATTTCACGAGAAGAAGCAACTTCATCTTTTGAATATGCTATAGCAACTTCGCCTGAAAGCTCAGGAATATCCCCTTCTGCTTTTTTGGTCAATGCTCTCTTTAATAAAGTTTTTCTAGATACTTTATAATCTACTCCTTTGTCTCTAAGTTCTCTACGAAGAACAGTCTCATCGCCAACGTTCATACCATGAAAATTAACAAATACAACAGATAAAGATTCTTTGATTGCTTTTTCAAGACTCTTTATTATTTCTTCTTTTTTTGATTTTTGTAACATAATTTTATTACCTTTTTATTTTTTAAAAACAAAAAAAACGGCTTTCGCCGCAAATCTTTTTCGCCTGTTTGGCAAATATCGACCCACTAAATAGGACTTACATTCAATTACGAATTTTTAATTACGAATTTCAAATTGTTAACTCGTAATTCTTAATTGTTAATTGATTACGCCTATTTTCTTTGCGGTATTTGTATAATATCACAACTTTTAAACTAAAGCAATATATTTTATATCCTTATATTGCTACTTCCGCTTGATTATTTAAAACATTAGCTGATTCTTCATTATTATCAAAATAACCTACTAGATAAACTCCTATGAGTCCTAAAATTATCATAAAAATAAAAATAGATAAAGTCTTTAAAAAATGTTTCACCATAATTTTATTATAACATAAAAAAAGAGGCAAGTAGATTATTTATAAATAATCTACTTGCCCTGTAAAGATAGCTCTTCCATTTTTATTTGATCTCCTTCTGAATACTTATGATTTTTATGATTAAGAGAAATTCTATCTAAAATCTTTTCTCTTCCACAGTTCATACAAACATAAAAAAATTCTTTATAATGACCGTCTATACGAGAAAGAATTTTAAAGTCACATTGACCCAAATAAGCAACACAACAATTTTGTTCCATAACAATACCTCTAAGATTTGTTAAAGAATTATTCCTTACTAATAATACTACTCCTAATAATAATAACAACCTTCAAACAACTCAATCTCCCCCTTCCCCCACAAGTTGAACTTGTGGAAAATTATAGAGAAGTATCTACTGTAATTTTATATAAATGGGAAAAATCATATTCTTCTAGGCTAATCAGATCTCGAATACGAACCCTTATCTTATATACACCGATTGGTGCTATTGAATCTCCCGCTAATAAACCATTCCATGATTTAGTACAAGCATCCTGCCCATCACAATCAATCCCTGGATAAAAATATTTGTAAACAGTTTCATCGTCTTCTTTCTCAATTTTTATAGAAACCCAATCTACATTTTCATTTGCAATAAAAGCAATAGAAACAAGGTCTACGACAGGATTGGTCGCCACATCACTAGCAATTCCATTTAATGAAGAGCTTAATATTGAAGGTATCGTATCATCAGGTAGAGGATTTGGATCAGAAGCGACCAAAACTGTGACAATATAATCCTGAGTAGAACCATTCTCTGCAGTCACTGTGTAAGTAACAGCATTTGTAAAATCTTGAGCTACATTAGTATCTGGACTAATTATCGCTTTTTCTGAAATTGTAATAGTTGAGACGAGAGCTGTCACAGCAGTACCAAAAGGAACAGTTAGAGAAACAGCATGATTAACTTCATCAATCATTCCAACAACGTTTGGTGTCAAACTCATAAAATCAAATGTCGTAATTTGTTTTACTGAACTCTTTGTAGTATCAATCATTTTTACTGTTCCATCTTTTGCACAGACTCTAGAATATCCATCATAACTTCCACATCCACCTTTTGCTTCCACTGTTCCAGTAAAAAGATTACTCTCATAATAAATTGCATTTCTACCACCTCCACCAGAACCAAATATAACAGAAGAAGAATAAAGCCCTCCTCCGTTTGCACTAAATTTTCCACTTCCAGATAAATTCTTTACTGTTATATATATACTTCCACCACTCGATGTGCTGTTTCCATTTGAAGAAACAATACCATTGTTTATGAAAGTATCTGTGACGACAAGACGAATAGCTCCACCACCACGTAGATCACCATTTCCACCACTTCCAAAATCTACAGGTTCCAAAACTGAACCATAAGTTAATGCATCATCGCTTCCCTCGCCTGCTCCTCCATAGCTTGCACCAGCCCTGTATACCAAAGGAGCACCCGGACCACCAAAATACCCTTTTGTATCAGCTGAAATAGAAGATCCACTTTCAATATTAATGTTCGGAATAGTTAAAGAAAATATTTTCTCTATAACTATAGTGACATCAGAATTGCCACTAATAATTAAATTGTCAGCAGTTATCATTTCACTTCCAGAAAGTGTTAATCTAGAATTTTCATTTAACCTAATTGACGAAATATTTATAATCTGATCTTCGTTTAATGTAAAATTAGAAATCTTATCTAAAAGAAGATCGTCTGCTGTTATATTAACTTCTTTTTCTGATCTTATTGTCGAACCATTTGTTAAAATAATTTTATTATAATTAAATGGACTATCTACTTTTAAAAATTGCCATGAATTATATACAGAAAGATCATTATTTATTGTATCAAAATATCCAACTGTTCCATCCATCGCACAAGTTCTAGAATATCCATCATAACTTCCACATCCACCTTTTGCTTCTACTATTCCAGAAAAAGAATTAACTTCATAATATATAGCAATTCTACCTCCACTACCAGAACCGTGAATAACGGAAGTAGAGTATAATCCTCCACCATTTGCACTAAATGAACCACTTCCAGTCAAATTTTTTGTTGTTACATAAATACTTCCACCACTCGATGTACTATCTCCATTCGAAGAAACAATACCATTATTTATGAGAGTATCTGTGACGACAAGACGAATAGCTCCACCATCACGAAAATAATTATATCCCCCACTACCTAAATCAATAGGCTTGGTCGCACTACCATATATCGATGTTGAAATATTTTTATCACCTGTTCCACCATAACTCGCACCAGGACTATTCTCTGCATAAGTTCCTGGACCATTCGCGTATCCTTTACTTTGAGCAGAAATAGATGAACCATTTTCAATAGTTATATTTACTGCATTTATTTTTACACCCTTAAATGGGTCTAGTGAATCACGATTGCTATCTAAGGTAAGTACCGCATTATTTGTAATAATTAAATTATCATAATTATATTCACCAGCAACTAATGTAGTATCAGAGTCAATTGTAAAAGTAGCAAGTGGTGGGGGTGGAGGCAAAACAACGTTGATAGTACGTATCATTGTCGCAATATTATTAGAAAGATCTGTCGCAGTATAAGTAATAATATAAACACCAACGACACTAATATCCACAACACCAGTGACAACTACTTCTATCACACCATCAACATCGTCCAAAGCTGTCGCACCTGCATCAAGATAAATAGAATCTTTTGTAATTGTCTCAGGATTATTTCCAAGAATTGTAATAACTGGAGCAACTATATCTGTAGGTGTACTACTTCCGCCACCTCCACCATAATATGTGGTATTAGATACGATAGGATCAATCTTCTCTGGTACAACATCCACAACTTCTTCTTTTTCAGGAACTGGCTCAACTAAAATAGGTTCAGGTTCAGTAGGAATAGTTACTTCATCTTTTATCTCAGGTATCTCTTGTGGAAGGACGGTCTCTTTCTCTACAGACGAAGCAGGCGGAGGCAATTCCTCCGCCCCAGCTTCTATATTTTCAGAATCTAATACACCAAAAGGAACAGCAGCTATAACACCAGCATCAGGCAAACTTCCAATAGCATTTGCCAACAATCCTGAAACCATATTATTTATTTTTAAGCTAGTATCATGTATCCCGTTTCCTACTGCTAATCCAGCATTATGCACACCATCAGCGATATAAGAACCTGCATTATAAGAACTAATTAATCCGACTTTCACTACTCCTGCAGTCGGGTCAGCTACAGCAAACAAAACACCCTGAACTTTATGAAGTAAAGAAAGTTCTGGTGGAGAAATACAAGGCTCCCCTATTTCCTGTTCATCATTTTCTTTTAAATTATTTAGCAATGATTTAATATCAGAAACAATTCTATCACCCTAGTATTTCAAATATACATCTGAGAAACTATGCCCATTGCCATCACTTGCTTGCAACGGTATATGAATATTGGGTGATAAGACATCAATTGTATTTTTTTCTCTAACAAAATTTATAACCTCATCTGTATTTGAAGTTAAATATTTTCCTCCACCATCCACATAACCCGCTGGGCTTGCTACACCATACACACTGATAGATCTCCCAGGAATCCCACCAGGACGTGATGAAACTTTGTCATAAAAATTATTTGTATAAAAATTACCTTGAGAATGACCCACTAAAAGAAGTTTCTGGGTTCCAATCTTCTGACTTGCATCATTTAGCATTTCTGTAAGGTCATAGTCCGATCTTTGAAAGAAAGCCCCCTGTGCAATAGCATCAAAAACATCACCTAGCCCAGCAAGATGCGTTGGGTTATATAGATAGTCTACTGTAAGTGGTTGGTTGTTATAAGTTAGAGGTAAACCTTTTTTTAAATTATTTCTATTTTCTTTTGCACCATCTTCATTAGTAAATATTCCATTAATAGTTGCGATAGTGTAGCCATTCTGAGAACATAATCCACTTGCAAAAACCCTAGAACTTAATGAAAATAATGAGATCAAGATAAAAATAAACAATATTCTATTTTTCATATAAAAAATTAAAAACTTTAATCTGTTAACTTCAAAATATCTATGTCACAAATTTCATTAGTTGATTCTCCAAAACTTCTAAGATTTTTCATAAAATTTTGATGATTTGATTTTCTTACCTCTGTATTAAATTGTTTACCTTCAATAGATTTAATAAAAGTGTTAATTTTTTCCACATCAGAATAATGTCTTGAAGATTCAGGACTTTCTCTGGGTACAAGAGTATCGGCAACACAAGTATCTGCCCTGCTTTGTTCTGTTATAATTTCTGTCACAGTAACTGTATTCTCAATAGGTTGAATTACTTCCATCTGCAAAGCTAAAGCATACTGCAAAAGGACTGCGCGAGTTTTTGCAGAATTGGGATATTCTTTAAATATAGCTATCTCCACATCATCACGAATACCATTTTCATTAGCATCGATACCTTGCACAGTTTTATCAGCTTCAACACCAGGATCAGAAGGAAGATTTACACCCATCACATCATCTATAGAAAGTTTTGTATTATGAATCTTTTCTACTTGTGCATTTGTCTTATCTAAATTAAAAAGATTAACAACACGAAAAGCAACCAAAATAATATACAATCCAAGTAGAATTAAAAAAGCCCACATAAATATTTTCAAAATTTTGTGAGCACCAAAAAATATTTTTATTTTATCCATTGTTCAAGTATATGCTAATGAAAACATTACACAACAAAAATAAAGCAAAAAGGTGTATAACTTTCCATTTCGGGTGTCCAACACCCGATAAGGGATAATTTTTATGGTAATAATTCTTCTTCAAACAAAGAAGTTAATCCTCTTTCTTCTCGAATAAAAGAAATTACATCTAAGCATTCTTTTTTATAATTTAGATTACCATTATAAAAATCCAAAAGTTCTTTTGCTTCTTTTTTTGAAACAATAGTAAATTTATTAGTATCATATTCTTTCTTGCTTGATGATATTAAATACTTTTTTTCTTTTGGAATATCATGTACTAAATAATTTAAATGCACATAAGGACGAATTTTTAAAAAATATTCTTCATCGTCAACCAAATTAGACTTAAATCTTCCTTGAAATAATGCCCCATTTCTCTTGTGTATTAAATTAAAATAATTTGTATATCCACCAAGTAAACGCTTAAAAAATTCTGAAATTCCACCATCTACTTCTTGTTTTAAAATAAAATGAAAATGATTTGGATTAAAACAATAACAGACAATAGAAACAAGCCCCGTCGGGTGTCCAACACCCGACGGGGCTTTTAATTCTATTAATCGCTCTTTAATACTACCTATAGGTTTAACTATATTAAATTCCTTTACACTCAAAATAAATCTATCTAAATCAGATTTATTCATAAAAATATCTCTTTTATCGACTCCTCTATTATAAATATGATAATACTGATTAGTTACAAGAGGATTTTTTCTCATAAAAAATTAAGATCTACAGAAATCCAATAACTGGAAATCTTTTAAAAATCTTTATTAAAATAAAATTATAAATACAACCATAACTATTATCTCATAACACAAAATAAAACACCCGTAAAATATGAGTGTTTTATAAAAACTCCTTATCTTGTCGGGTGTCCAACACCCGACAAGATAATAAAGTAAAATTATAAATAATTTTCTACAGTAAATATAAATACAAAGAATAATACAAGTACGGATAAAAAAATAAAAATAATAGATGAAAAATAAACTTTAACAGGAGTTCTTTCCTGAACTATTACAATTTCCGATTTATTAGAATTTAATAATAAAGAAATTACACCAACTAAGAAAGAAGCTAACCAAAAGATAAAAACATATAAACCAGAACCAAAAAGAGAATAAGCCCAAATTTCTCCATTGTCAGATGAAGTAAATATAGTAGCAAGAACCATACCAAATAAAAAAACAATTAAAATACATAAAATAAAATAGAAAGAAATCGAAGATAATAATGATAATATTTTTTTACCACTTTTAAGATATAATCTTTTTCTAAATTTTTCACTTTTTTGAGTAGCAATCAATTGAGGAATAGAAAAATACATACCAAAAAAAGAAACAGTGATTACTAACTCTATGATTAAATAAGGATTTAATCTCAATACAAAAGAATGAATAACTGTAATTAACGTAACAAAGATCGTAATAAAAACTATAATTAAAAGTCTTCCTTTAAAATTTAAAAACAAATTTATAAACCATGGTTGTTTTTGATCCATTATCTAATTATATACTTTTAAAAAGTAAAAAAGTATACAGACCAACAAAAAATCTTCAAATTTATTCAACTGTCGGGTGTTGGACACCCGACGGAAGATATAAGTGGAACTTTTCTATACGTCATTAGTAAAAAAATATTCCCCTTACACTTAATGTATAAAAAAATATTTAAATTAAATTATAAAAATACAACTTACTCATTATCTCATAATATAATAAAAAACACCCACATTTTGTGAGTGTTTTGAAAAAACTTTCTTTCTGTCGGGTGTCCAACACCCGATAAGATTTATTAAATTTTATTCTTGGACTAGAATGGTTGCTACGTTTTGAGATTTATCACAATCTACTAGGATAGTTTTTGATTGAAGATAAATATTTGGTAGAACAACAATTTTAAAACTCCAAGGTTTAACTGTGTAATTGGTTCCTACTTTAATAGTTCTAGATATTGATGAACGATTGTCAAGCATGATACCAGTATTATCTTTATATGTGACAGTATTTGGAAATGTCTGACATGCTGTATCAAATTGAATTCTTTTGTCTGCATATTTTATCAATGCATCTGCATAAGAAATCGTAGAAACACTAGCACCAACATTTATACTCCCCTCACTAGTATCTTCTGAGATTTTTGTGATATCCTCAGCCGTTAGATCAGACTCGAGTGCCGTCTCATCATCTGTATTTGGAGTAATTGTTTCATTAGAAGTTTGCATATTCAAAACAACTAAAAGAATTAAAACAACAACGATAACTACACCTATAACATAATAGACAACCTTATTGTTTTTATTTTCATTTTCCATAAAATTTTTAGAAATTATTATAATAATGCGTATAAATATAAAAAGAGATTTTGTATCGACCAAAAGAGTATAAATATTACGTATTGTTATTATACCATAAAATAAACACTAAAACCACCATCAGGTGGTTTTAGTGTTTCCACAAGTTGAACTTGTGGGGACCACTTATTCAGTTAATCTATCTATCTCTTTCTGATAAATTTCTTTATTTTCTGGATAGAGTTCTTGTGCATAAGTCCAAAGTGATATGGCCTCCTCTTTTTGATTAAACCTCTCCGTAATATTTGCAAAGAAAGTGACTAAATTTACTTTAGTTCTATAATCTACTTTGGTTAAACCATCTTCATAAATCTTTTTTAAATCAGCAAAAGATGCACTCGTCTTTTCTTCTAAGATGATTAGTTTCCAATTCCAATATTCAGTATATGCAGGATTTAATTTGATAGCTTTATCTAACATTTCCACTGCTTTTGCTGTCTCCCCCTTTGCAGAATACACTGAAAACATTCCAGCATAACTTATATCAGAATTTTTATATTTTAGTGATTCGTTATAATAATCTAAAGATTTTTGATATTCTTTTTTTACAAAAGCTTCACGTGCATTTTTTAATGCTTCGTTAAATTTAGCTTTCAAATCTACATTTTCTTTTGTCTCCTCTACTCCTACTTCTATTTCTGAAGGAGCTTCAGTATTATTATTTTCTTCATCTTCTAATAAAACCTTGTCTTCAACAATAGGTTCTTGGGTTGAAAACTTCTTTTGTATGTCAGTTTTAAAATAAAAACCTAATCCTAATAAAATAACAACAACAGCTATAATAACCCAAACTTTTATATATTTTTTATCTATATTCATCATAATGTTCATTATAATATAATGAACAACAAAAACAAACCCACCTTCTCCTTCCCCGAAACCTGGTTTCGGGGAAAGCTAATTGTGGATAACTATGAAAAGAAGGCCCTTATTTAATTAAGATTTAATTTCCCACAAGTTCAACTTGTGGGACTTGTGGGAAATTAGGTGAAGTGGAAGAATTGGAGGTGGTTAGGTTTGGATAAAAAAATTGGCAAACAAAAAACCACCCAATTAAGGGTGGTTTTTTGTTGATGATTTAAGTCAATCAGACTTCCAATTTATAGTTTAGGAAAACTTACTTAACTGAAACTTTAGTTTAATCTTTTAAAAGACTCGACTAGATTTCATAAACTAAGTACTAGAGTGATCTAGTCAAAGTTTGTGCATCAAGAGGAAGAATTTTTACAAGATATCCATTGTTCCAATCAAGAACAGTCTCACTTGTAATGTCATGACCAATACCAGTCATATCTGACCATACAAATGTAGCTGCTGTTGCAGCAACTGCTGTGTAATCATCAGCTGCTACAAAACTTGAAGGTTGAGCTATAGAAGTAGAGAAGTAATCTCCATCAGTAAGTGTACCAGAGACTGAACCCTTTAATGAGTATGTCTTTGAAGTACTTACTTGCTGTTCTGTAGTTGCAACAAATGTAACTGTACATGAAGTATCAAGAGCATCAGCACAATCGTTATCTGCTGTACCTGCATCGGTTAGAGTTGCTGTACCTGCTACTTGGGTATTGTTTTCATCCCAAAGAGTAAAGGTATTTGCAACTGCTGCACCTGTTGTTGCACGAGCAATAGTAAAGATTGTTTTTTCCCATGCTGTAGGACCTCCATTTGAAGTAACTTTGTATTTAGCAAATACATTTGTACCTGCAGTAACATTAGTAGAAGACAAAGATACATTTTCAAGAGAAGGAACTGCTGCATAAACGTATGCTACATTTCCTGCTCCACTTGTGATAGTACCCGCTGCTGAAACACCTGTTGATGTTGAAGTTGCAGTAAAGGATGTCAATGTTGTTAACAATGCAGCACCGTTTGTACTACCAGCACCTGAATCAGAAACTTCACCTAATACTAATTTAACAGTAAGGACTTTATTTGTATTAGCTGGAATGTTCCATGCCAATCCTGAGAAAGTCAATGGAGATACTCCACCTGCTTGTGATGCTAACAAAGTAGAACCATCATAAAGATTGACTGTATTAGCTACTGTTGTAGAATCAACTGTAAATGTAAGATCTGTTACGTTGTAACCTGAAGTGACAGCTGCAAATTTCAATGCTGCTGTTGTTACTTCTTGGTTGTCATAAACGATAGCTGCAACTGGTGTTGAAGCATCTTTTGTGACAGTGATTGAAGCTGAACCATAAGCAATTGTTTGACCATCTGTATCAGCTGAAGTAGCTGTGACAGATTGACCAGAAACAAGAGAAGTACCTGTTATAGTAAGATCTGTTTTGAATGAATCAGCTGCATCAATAGCAGAATCAAGACCATCATCAGAAAGATTAGCAAACAATTCAATTGTTACACTTCCATTTTTAGGAAGAGTGTAATTGATTGAGAAATTGTTGTCGGCTGCTGACACTGTACCTAGTGGTGAAGGTTGAGCAACTGTTGTTGAACCACTCTTTACTACTACATACATATTTGTCATATCACCTTCGTCAAATTCTGTACCAACTACCTCATCAGCATCAAATGACAATGTTGTCAAAAGAACATCTTCTACTGAACTACCAGTCAAATTCCATGAACCAATTTTGAAATTAGTTGCTGGAAGAACTGTTGTTTGGTTAGCATATGTTCCATTCTTTGATAATGTGATAGATGTTGTAGCTACTGTCAATGTATTTCCTGAGACATCTGCACTAGGAACATTGAACGAACCCATTGAATCTACACGTGTAGCATTTGAAGAACCTGTCTTAAGTGTTGCAACAATTGTATCTGCAGCTTCGATTGCTAGAGTACCATCATTGTCATAAACATCTGCATGTACTTCTACTAGTACTGGTGTACCAGGAACTACTGTGTAGTTTGTTGTAAATGAAGTTCCAGCAGCTAATATTGTAGCTGTAGAGCCATATTGAACACCGTTAATCAAAAGACGTCCGTTTCTCAATGTAGCTGTGTTACCACCAGCTGAAGTATCTGTATAGGTAAATCCAGCTGTAAGTGTTTCAACCTTGATTGATTCACCATAAGCTGTTAATTTGAATGTTCCAAGATTTACATCAGTTCCAGACAAAGTTAAGTTTGTTGAAGGAGATGTAACATCCTTTTCAACTGTCAATGATCCACCTGAAGTACCAGAAATTGTACTTGCTGATCCTGTCCATGGAGTTGAAGTTGGGGTAATGTTTACACCGAAGCTTGAATCTACGAAATCAACATCTGCTGCTTGACGTAGAGAAAGTTGAACTGTGCGTGAAGCACCAGATACAACATCTGCATCTACTCTAACAACTCTTGATCCTGCTACTAATGTAGCTGGAGCAGAAGTTAAATCAAATGTGACATATCCGTTGATATCAAGACCTGTAGCTGTTCCTACTTGTACTCCATTTACATAGAGCTTAAAGTTTTGGAAAGCTGAAGCTGGAGCTGAACCTACTTGACGTAGAGCTAATCTTTTCATCAACACATCTCTTTGTGAGACTGTTAATGTTGATTGCCATAGTGTTACAGCAGCAGCTGGGTTGATAGTTGCACCTGATGGTGTAACTGTACCTGCAGAAACTGCAGCCAATGTTGCAGAAGCAATATTGTGTATATTTCCTGAAATGTTAGCAGCTGTAGCTACTCCATCTACTGTGTAAGATACTAATTTCATTCCAAGAGTTTGACCTGATGTATTTGTCAAGATATCTGACTTTACAGAAATGGTCTTGCCACCTACAAACAAACCAGCTGGGTTTGCAAAAGTAACTAAACCAGTATTTGTGACAGAAGCTGCGTCTGTAAGACGTGTTGCTCCATCAAAAAGATAGATATTTGAAGGTGTTGTGTCAGCGGAAACTCCGATTCTTTGTAATGTAAGAGCTGTGACTGTTCCTGTTCCTGTGAAATTAAAGTGTGCAAGGTCAGCTGTTGCTTGACCTGTAACTAATGTTCCAGGAGCTGGATTTGTATAAGCAAGAGAAACTGCGATAGGACCAGTTGAAGTTGAATTTCCAGCTGGAGCAACTGAACAGTTACTTGCTAATGTCATGCCATTTGGACAAAGAGTTTCTGTTGTACTACTTGGTAGAGTAGTACAGTTACTTGCCATTGTCATGCCATTTGGACAAAGATCACCAACTGTAGATGAACTATCTAAAGCTGCACGTGACTTTGCACCAAATATACCATCAGCTACTAAACTCTTAGCAGCTTGAAAAGCTTTTACTGCATTTACAGTAGCAGGACCAAAGTATGTTGTTTCAGAACCAGCTGAACCAGCACCTGTTGATGATACTGTAAAACCTTTTTCGTTAAGAGTCTGTTGAAGATATTGAACTTGAACATCTTTCATTCCCTTCTTAAGAGTTTTTGTGATAACACCATCTGCTGCCATAGCTGAAGCTGTGACAACGAATGCAAGTGCGAACACTGCTACTCCAAGAAAAAATTTTGATTTTAATAATTTACTCATAATTTTTTTCTACGCCATTAAGTTAGTTTCGACAAAACCAAAAGCGTATTTTTTCTATCATTATTTTTTCTTCGTCTATAACTTATAAAAATTAATAATGCGACGAAAAAATTTAATAATGAACAGATTTCTTTAAACATCAATTGATGATAAAAAATGTTTTTAATATTTTTTATTTTTCAATTGAGATTAAAAACTTGAACAAAATCTCTTACAAAAAATTTACTTTTTATAAGATATTTTTTATTCAGTTTTCAATGACCTTTCTTTTACCCAAACAAATTTTTGACCTTTGTTGGGCTTGCCTTTATTCAAAATTTTTTCGACGAAATTATGAACAAAAACAAATATAAATTGTGAACACAGAACACACTCAATAAAAGCGCAATCTCTGAACACTTTAGATAGTATAATATATAGCTATAAGATAGAGCAATATATTATGTGGATAACTCGTCTAATAAAAGAACAATAGCTTTTGAGGCCAAATATCCACAACTCTATTTTCGCATATTTTTGGGTAAAAAGCAACTATAGAATCAATTAAAAATTACGAATTACGAATTACGAATTTAAAGGCTCAAAAGAAGACTAATCAATTACGAATTAACAATTATGAATTACGAATTTAAAGGCTCAAAAGAAGACTAATCAATTACGAATTACAAAAATTAAGGGCCCACTTTCATTACTATGAAGGCGGGCCCTTTTAAAGGTCAATTGAATCCAATTCGTAATTCGTAATTTCTAATTGTTAATTGAGTATTTACTCCATCTCTTCTCTCCAGTTTTCTTAAGGACATTGTCCTTTACCATAGATACCAATTCTCTTTGTATTGTCTTCTCTCCATACTTTTTTCCAGTGTTATCTAATCTTGTAACAATGTCCTTTATACTCACCCCATTTGGTATACTTTTTGTAATTTTTATTATTGATTCTCTTCTGTCTTTTTTAAGCATTTCAAAGCCCTCTGAACTAGCATTTTTGTTAATGGAATTTCCCTTAACATTACTCAAGGCCTTGAGTAATGTACTTCCTTTTTGAACTCCTATTCTCACACTTTGTCCTTTAGCAAAAGACACATCTTTTTTATCATTTAATTTAGAGTGTCCGATAGAAAAATCTATCTTAGAAACTAAAGGACTTGAAACAGAATCATTTAATTCTTCTTTTGAATTATCACTCATAAATTCTTCAAACCAAAGATTGTTTTTATTTGTAAATTCTTCTATTGATTGCTTAAGTCCAGTAAACTCTTTCTTTAAAATAGTACTGTTCATTCCTGATATCATTCCTAAATCAGAAGCAATATTTAAAAAGGACAAAATTGAAATAACCTTGTCCTTTATATTACCAAAAGTCCCTTTTTCTAGAAATGCAATGTCTGATAGAATTTCTACTCCTAGAGTTCTTAATTTTAAACGAATAGGTTCTCCTTTTTCCATTATGTCCGTTACCATATATAAAGCGGTAACCAACTTATTTGTTTTAGTATATGAACCAGAATAATTTTGCCAAGAAGAAACCAAAGAGACAGATTGCTCTTGTTTATTAGATGTTGAGATAGGAACAGAAAAGGTGTCTTTAAAAGAATCCTTAGAGGTGTCTTTTAGGTTTTTATTTTCACCTAAGATCATGTTGTCCATTATATATAGGACAGAGAAAAATGCAAGGGGGAATCAATTACGAATTAACAATTACGAATTACGAATTAAGATAAATTAAAAGTCTCAAATTATTACTTTTAAAAACCGCACATATTTTCTTGCTAGAAAATTGCTATGCTCAGCTCGACAGCCTGCGCAATGCTTTTTAAAAGCAACAATTCAAGACTTTAGTAATTTAAGATTTTAGTAAGAATAGTTTTTAGAAAGCCTTGCGCAGGAGCTTAGAAAATAAAAATGGTATTCCATTTATTATTTTCTTGAGTGACGAGCAGAACGCTCCCGAAGCTTCGCCAGATAGATTGCTTTATAAAAATTGATTCTTACTAAAATCTTTTTGATAATTTGAGACTTTTAATTTATGATTTTATCTATATAGTTTTTAAAAATTGTTCCTATAAAAATCCTTAATAAGTGGATTTAACTAAAATGAAAAAAAGTGATAAAATGTACTATATGGCAAAAAATAATAAACAGAAAAACAACAGAGAATCTTCCAACAATAATTCTTATTCCATGAGCAAATTAAAAACAGAAACGATACACAGCATCTGGGCAATCTTATTTTTTGTTTTAGCGCTTTTTCTTTTGATGTCTATATTTGATATTGCTGGAGTAGCTGGTCAATTTATTTATGAAATTTTAAATTATTTACTCGGTATAGGATACATACTTCTCCCTCTTCTTTTTATATTACTCGGCTCATCATTTTTGAAATCAGAAACTCCAAATGTCGGACTCACTCGTGCATTGAGTGGAACCATGTTTTTGCTCTCTAGTCTCGGCATCATAGACGTCGTCTCTCTCGAACATAGAGGAGGGTTCTTGGGAAGAATTCTTTCGACTCCCCTCGTATCTTTATTTGATGTCTATGCCAGTATAATATTCCTCGGTGCATTACTATTGATATCTATCGTAGTGATGTTTGACGTGAAGCTAAACATCATTTTAACTTTCAAAAATTTATGGGCATCGATTTCAAGAAAAAAAGAACAACCAGTCTCCACATTGAACGAAAAAGAAGAAAACATGATAGACAAAAATCCTGCCTCAGAAAAAGCAACAAAGGAAGTAGAAGAACAAAGTTCTACTGTAGAGAAAATTAAAAAAGCTCTAGATATAAAACACGGACAAGAAGAGGAAGAAGAGATGCCTATTAGAAAAAGAAAAGGTGGCCTCGTCTCTACTTATGTCCCTCCCCCACTCTCATTGCTCGAAGAAGATCAAGGTAAGCCAAATACTGGAGACATAAAAGCAAATGCAAATATAATCAAACGCACACTTGCAAACTTCGGCATTGAAGTCGAAATGGATGAGATAACAGTCGGACCTACCGTCACACGTTATGCATTGAAGCCAGCCGAAGGTGTAAAACTCTCACGCATAGTCGGTCTACAAAACGACCTCGCACTTTCTCTAGCTGCACACCCTATCCGTATAGAAGCTCCTATCCCAGGTAAATCTCTCGTAGGTATTGAGATCCCAAATAAATCAAAATCAATAGTAGGCCTCGCAACACTTCTCTCAGATAGTAAGTTCCAAAATTCTCCAAAACCTCTCACCATAGCTCTAGGACGAGGAATATCAGGAAAAGCTATGTTTGGAAACTTAGCAAAAATGCCACATGCACTTGTCGCAGGTACTACAGGCTCTGGAAAATCTGTGACAATACATTCTATTATCACTTCCCTATTATATAGAAATGGACCAGATGATTTAAAACTTATCTTGATAGATCCAAAACGCGTAGAGCTAACTCTTTATAACAACATTCCACACCTACTTACCCCTGTCATAACTGAAGCAAAAAAGACAATATTAGCATTAAAATGGGCAGCAAAAGAAATGGATCGCCGTTATGATATACTCGAAGCAGAATCTGTGAGAGATATAGAGTCTTACCACACTAATGTATTTGGTAAAAATCCAAAGAAAACAAAGACAGGCGAAGATGGAACAAAAACAGAAGTAGATGCTGATCGCCTACCTTATATAGTCATCATCATAGACGAATTAGCAGATATCATGAGCTCTTACCCTAGAGAACTAGAATCTGCAATCGTCCGCCTAGCTCAAATGTCTAGAGCTGTCGGAATACATTTGATATTGTCCACGCAACGCCCTGAAGTAAATGTCATTACTGGACTTATCAAAGCAAATATTCCTGCTCGCGTGGCACTCAAAGTATCTTCACAAATAGATTCGCGTACTATCCTCGATGCAGGTGGGGCAGAGAAACTCTTAGGAGCTGGTGATATGCTATATTCCTCAGGAGAAGCTCAGCCAGAACGTCTACAGAGTGCATTTATTTCAGAAACAGAAGTTAAAAAAGTTGTTAAATATTTAGTAGATGCATACAAAGATGAATTAACCGATGAAATATCACTAACTAGTGGTTCAATCTCTGCAGATAAAAGCATATTTGAAAGTACATTGGATGATAAAGACGATGATGAAGATGAAATGTATGAAGAAGCAAGACAATGTGTGATAGAAGCAGGAAAAGCTTCAACGTCATATCTTCAAAGAAAATTAAAACTCGGATATGCTCGTGCAGCACGACTGATGGATACATTACAAGAACGTGGAGTCATAAGTGCTGGTGATGGTGCAAAACCAAGAGAAGTTTTGGAGAAAATAGAACATACAGAGAGTGGAGAGAACATAGTCAATTAACAATTTAAAAAATAAAAATATGACATAGTTCACTTTTTCTCGGGTCCTCGGTTCCCTGGGGCCCCGACCCCCAGCCAGACCAGCTCAAAAAAGCAAACTATATAATATTTTAATAAACTATGACAAACACAGATGCAAAAAAAATAGTAAAAATGGGTTCTATTATTTTTCTTTTACTTTTTATAATTGTTTTTGGATTTTTTACATCTAAAGATGTAATATTCGGTGTTAAAATAAAAGATGTAAATATGTCGGTAGATGGATTGCCAATCCAAGAAGGTACAAAGGTCGTAAACAACATCATAAAAATAACAGGAAATGCTAGAAATGCTATTAACTTAATATTAAATAATCGTGAAATATCAGTAGACCAAAAAGGAAATTTTAATGAAACGATAGCTTTGCTACCAGGATATAATACAATCAATATAGAAGCTAAAGATGAATTTGGAAATGCTGATGAGAAAATTTATAAATTAATGTATTAAAGAACTTAAAAATCAAAAATTTCTGAGCCTTCGCCATCGGAGACATAAGGACAGGGAACCAACACGACTCTTGAAATTTTTATTTATAAGTTCTTTAAAAAAAACTTAAAAAACTAAGAATAAAAGCCTCAAAATCCCTTAAAAACATTATTCTTATTTTTTTAAAGAAAATTTATGCAAAAGAAAAAAATTAAAAAAGAAGACAAAACAATGGGAATATCGTTACTCAATGATACAGTAAAAGCCATCCAAGCAAAATTTGGAGAAGGATCTATCATGAAACTAGGAGACTCCCCAAAGGTAGATGTAAACACAATACCAACAGGATCTATCGGGCTCGACATGGCACTCGGTGTAGGAGGAATACCTCGTGGAAGAATCATTGAGATATTTGGACCAGAATCTTCTGGAAAGACTACCCTCTCGTTACATATAGTAGCAGAAGCACAAAAACTCGGAGGAGTATGTGCATATATAGATGCTGAACATGCGATGGACCCTGACTATACTAAAAAACTCGGAGTAAATATCGACAACTTACTCATCTCTCAACCAGACACTGGAGAACAAGCACTTGAAATAGTCGAGAGTCTTGTGCGAACTGGTAAAATCGATGTGATAGTGATAGATTCTGTAGCAGCACTCACACCAAAAGATGAAATAGAGGGAGACATGGGAGCTTATCATGTAGGAAAACAAGCAAGACTAATGTCTCAAGCACTCCGTAAACTCACAGCCATCGTAGCAAGAAGTAAGACTGTCGTAATATTCATAAATCAAATCAGAATGCAGATAGGTGTGATGTTTGGTAATCCTGAGACAACCACAGGAGGAAAAGCACTCAAATTCTATACTTCTGTAAGACTTGATATAAGAAAAATAGCACAGATTAAAAAAGGAGAAGACATAGTCGGCTCTCGTACTCGTGTAAAAGTAGTAAAGAATAAAGTCGCTGCACCATTTAAACAAACAGAATTTGATATTATTTACAATGAAGGAATATCTAAAGAAGGTGAAATAATAGCATTAGGCGAGAAATTTAAAATTGTAGAAAAGGCTGGTAACTCTTATTTTTATACATCGGGTGTCGCAGGTGCAGAAAAGATGAAATTAGGTGTGGGTTATGATTCTACTCGAACATTCTTGAAGGAAAATAAAAAAATAGCTGAACAGATACTAAAAGAAATCCGTAAAAAGTTTACAGAAGAAGTTTAAAAGGTATAAGAAAACCCCCTTCCTCCGAAGGGGGTTTTTATTATTTTATAAGAATCATTTTTTTAATTTTAGAAAAATCACCAGTGGTAATTCTATAAAAATAAACCCCACTAGACAAATTGGAACCATCAAATCTAATTTGATAAATCCCAGCTTTTTTTTCTTCGTTAACTAATTCTGAAACTTCCCTACCGACAATATCGTAAATTTTTAAGTTTACAAAATCATCTATGGGAAGTTGATAACTAATTACAGTTTCTGGATTAAAAGGATTTGGATAGTTTTGGGAAAAAACAAAATTAATTGGTATTTTTATAATTACTTCTAAGATAGAAGAATATTCAAATTTACCATTGTTATCAATTTGCTTTAATCTATATGAATAGACACCATTAGTTACATCTGCATCAAAAAATAAATATTCTTTGGGCGAATTACTATTACCATGTCCTTCAACAAAACCAATAGTCTCCCAACCAGAATCTAAAGTTTTTCTTTCTACTTCAAATCCATAATTGTTTACTTCTGTTGCTGTTTTCCAATTTAACTCAACAAAATTTTCATCAACAAAAGCTGAGAAAAATATCAATTCAACTGGAAGAGCTGCTGGTTCCCCACTACAAAACAATGCATTAGAATTTAATGGATCTAAATAAGGAGCTAATAAATTCCAATCAGCTCCTATATTTTTAGCTGTAATATATGATTGTACATCACTATTACATCCATATACTGAACCAGCACTTGCTAATCCATATACACGAATCCCATCGTCATCTTTTCCCAACAATGGAGCCCCAGAATATCCTACTTCAACAGTACCATTGCCTTTTATTACTTTAGTCCAAGTATTCCAAGAGTTACTCCCCGTAACTGTCGGGTATGCAATTTTCTTGATATCTGCTTGAGGGTGACCCATAAAAGCCATCTCAATAGACGATGTTCTTGTATAGCGAGTATCCCAACCAAGTAATGTAATATTCATTGGAGGCAAAGACCCATCATCAACAATCTCACAGAGAACTTGATCATAAGAAGTTCTTACAAGCAATCTAACTGTTAAATTTAATGAAAAAACTCCATCAGATGGTTCAATTATTGGGTTTGAACATGAAGAAGATTGATAATTAAATTTTATAGCTATTGTTGTCGTCCCCCCTATTGCTACATTCGATGGGAAAACGTGATTGACTGTCATAAACAACAAACGCCCATCACCTGATGTGTTTGCTAAAAAGAAAGCCGTACATCCATTAAACCAGAAGACCCCATCTGAAACAGGAAGGAAACCATTATCACATGTAATATTGATTTCACATGCAAGAGATCCACCAAATCCTGTTGTTTTTTTCAAAACGTTTGGACTATCAGGTCCAAAATTATAAAGAAACTGTGCAGATATAGGAATAGCTAACAAAACAAACAAAACAAGTAATTTTTTCATTTCTTCCACCTTTTTTTATTAAAGAATATTCCAGCCAAACAATATCACAAATTATAAATAAGTCAATATAGAAATATTATTAAAAATCTGTAAGATAAGAATATATGTCACAATTACAATATAGCGAAATAAGAGAAAAGAAAATAATCATTTATAGTGGTGAACCTTGTGAAGTAATAGATTCTCATGTAGCACGTACACAACAAAGAAAACCTCAAAATCAAGTAAAATTAAGAAGTTTGATTTCTGGTAAGACAATCTCTGCGACTTTTCATGTTTCTGACTCTGCGATGGAGGCAGATATAGAAAAAAAAGATATAAAATTTCTTTATCAAAATAAAGGAGAATATTGGTTTTGTGATCCCGAAGATCCCAAAAATAGATTTGAATTAAATTCATCTCTTGTAGGTGATTCTGGTAAATTCTTTAAAGAAAATGGTCTTGTCACTGCCCTAGTCTGGGATGACGACGATGAAGAAAAGATAATTAAAATAACTCTTCCAATAAAAATGGAATTCAAGGTAAAAGAAGCTCCTCCTGCAGTAAAAGGAAATACAGCACAAGGTGGAAATAAAATAATTACATTAGAAAATGGAACAACATTAACTACTCCTATGTTTATAGAAGAGGGAGATATAATACGTGTAAATACTGAAACTGGATTGTATGTAGAAAGAGTATAAAAAAGGTAGCAAACTCTGCTATCGCTGAGTTTGCTACCTTTTTTGTTTTTTAATTTAACTTTAATATTTAATTTTATTTAGCTACAAAAGGAAGTAATCCTAAGAATCTAGCATTCTTAACTGCACCAGCTAAGGCGCGTTGATTCTTTGCTGTTACTCCAGTACGTTTATGATTCATAATCTTGCCATTAGGATTTAAGAATTTCCTTAGAATTTCAACATCCTTATAGTCGATATGTTTTATATTGTTTGCTGAAAAATAATCTTGTTTCATGTTTATTAATTCGTAATTCGCCTGCCTACCGGTAGGCAGGTAATTGTTAATTCATAATTGATTCTCCCTTCTTTTGTATTTTAATTCGTAATTCGTAATTTATAATTCGTAATTGAATTAAAATGGAATATCTTCTGGATTAATATCCTCTTCTGGATATTCTATAGTATCTATTTCTTCTTTTGTGCCTGATACTTTTTCAGAATCCGCACTTGGTGTAGATGCTCCAGAACTTCCACCCTTAGGACCAAATTGCGTACGATCTGCGACTATTTCTGTACGATATTTTTTCTCTCCACTTGTTTTATCTTCCCAACTTCTTGTTTGCATTCTACCTTCAATTAAAATAGAACTACCTTTCTTCATATATTGTGCTACTGTTTCTGCTTGTCGTCCAAAGACTACAACATTGTGATAGTCTGTAGATTCTTGTCGTGCATTATTTTTATCTTTCCAGACACGATTTGTGGCCAAAGAAAATGAACAAACTTTTATTCCAGAAGGAAGAGAGCGTATTTCTGGATCACGAGTAAGATTTCCTATTACAATTGCTTTATTTAGGTACATAGTTTTTTTATCTATTATTTAACTTTATAAACTTTTCGACTTTATAAACTCTATAACTAATTTAATCTGCGATCATAGCTTCTATCTCTTTATCTATTTCCTCTTTATCGATTGGAAGAGCTTCTTCGTTTTCACCATCTTTTTTAGTAGAAGTTTTTCTCTTAAAATCTTTACGTGTAAATCTTTTAGCGGCAATGGTGTTTTCTTTAACTGTTTTTAGTATCAAGAATCTAATAAAATTTGGATCTAGATCTACTTTTTTCTTCAACTCTAAAATTTTATCCGAACCCATTTCAAACTTTATCCAACCAAAATAAGCTGTATTAAACTTACTTCGTACATTTTGTGTAACTTTAAGCATTTGATAAGCAAGAGAAATCATCTTAGGCATTTCATCTGAAATTATTTCTCCACCCAAATTAGAAACAAGCTCTTTTAAATTACCATAAACAACTGGTATATTCTCTTCTGAAATAGTAGGTATCAAAAGATAACCAAGCTCATAAACCCTTAAATTCACTTCTGATTCTTCACCAGGAGCCACTTCTACCTCTTCATTAGTATTTTCCATTTATCTAACTATATATTAATTATTTTTAATAAATCTCACTATGGACCTTTGTATTACGAATTCATAGTCGTAATAAATGAGATGTATACACAATAGCAATTATATCTCTAAATGTCAAAAAGTCTTTCAGTATTTTCTACAATAGCTTTTGCTACTTCTACTTCTTGTAAATTTTTAATTAAAGCTATTTTTTTAACAATTTCTTTTACATAAGATGGCTCATTGCGTTTACCACGATAAGGAACTGGGGCCACATAAGGGCTATCTGTGTCTGTCAATATCATATTAAGTGGAGTTTCTAGTATTACGGCCTCATAATCACAAATCTCTGGTTTGGGTTTATAGGTGATAGGTCCTGCAAAAGAAATATAAATACCTTGATTTACAAACCTTTTCATGTCTTCCACGTTGCCTGCAAAGAAATGAGAAACACCTCTAACTTTTGGAAATTTCTTTAATAATTCGCAAGTATCAAAATATGCATTATGTGTTTTATCTTGCGGATTATTACGAATATGAAGCATTAATGGTTTCCCTACTTCATCTGCAAGTTCAATCTGTTCAATAAATGCTTTCTTTTGTTTTTCTATAGATTCAACATTTAGATGATAATAATCCAAACCACATTCACCTATGGCTACAACTTTTGGGTCTTTCAAAAGTTTTCTATAAACATTTTTATCAAAAATTTCTTCACGAGAAATAAATTCTTTTACACCTTCCCCTAATTCATCTTCATCATGTGGTGAAGAGCTCGTATGAATAGGATGCAAACCAATAACAGCAAAAACTCCCTCTTGATATCTATGGGCTAATTTAATCGCAGCACGAGAGGTATCTAACTGAGTACCAACATTAAAAAACCAAGTATCATTATCAAGTGCTCTACGAATGACAGCATTATGATCTCTATCAAAGATTTTAAAATTTACATGAGCATGTATGTCTATATATTTTGGTCTCATTTTGTTATTCTTTTCTTAAAAATAAAGGTGCGTCTGGCTTTTTATTTTCTTTAATTAGTTGTTGAATCTTTTTTGAAGTTTCAGGTAATATCGGCTCAAGAAGTTTAGCTATATAATATAAACCTAAAATTAATTCTTCAATTTGTTTTTTACCCTTTTCACTGTCTTCTAGATTCTCACTTTTGACTAACTTAAAAGGCTGAGATTTTTGTATAATTCCATCAAGTAACTGAACCTGAAACCAAACTAAATCAATTGCTTTTTTTATATCAAATTTTTCTATATATTTATGAAATTGAATTTCTTCATCTTCTGAAAAAATTTCTAAAACATCTTCAAATGAAGGAAATTCACTAATAGTGATATTGTTAGAAACAGCCATAGTCATTATTCTAGAAGATAAATTACCTAAACCATTTGCTAGACCAGAATTATATGCATCTTTAAATCTCTCTAAAGTAAATGGACTATCTTCAAAACTACCAACTTCTCTCAAAAGAAAATATCGTAATGCGTCTGTACCATATTCAGATACGATTTCTCTAGGATCAACGACATTACCCAATGTTTTTGACATTCTTACACCTCCTTCCCCGGTGATAAACCCATCGACTACTACTTGATGAGAATTCGGCAAATCTGCTGCTATGAGCATAGCTTGCCACATCGCCCCCTGAAAACGTGTGTTATCTTTCCCGCAATATTGTGTAGGGTTTCCATTTTCCCAATATTTTTTAAATTGTTCTGTATCTTCTGGCCAACCTAATGTAGAAATATAGTTTGTTAGTGCATCAAACCAAACATACATAACATGATCTTCATCCCCTGGTACTGCTATACCCCAAGGCATTTTTGATTTTAATCTTGAAATAGAAAAATCTTGTAATCCTTTTTTTACAAAAGCCTTTATTTCATTAAAACGAAAATCTGGAACTATAAAATCTGGATTCTTTTCATAAAAACCTAAAAGCTTATCTCCAAATGCTGAGTATTTGAAGAAATAATTCTCTTCATTAATTATAGAAACTTTTATACCAGGATGGTCTCTACATTCATCATCTTCTAGCTCAGAATCAGTCTTTTCGCTTTCACAACCAATACAGTATTTTGTCTCATAATTTTTCTTATAAATATAGCCATTATCATTTACTTTTTTCCAAAATTCTTGTGCAGCAGCTTCGTGGTGTTTGTCTGTAGTACGGACAAAATGAATATCATCACTCATTCCAAACATTTTTAATTGTTTTTTGAATGTATCAAAACCTTGGTCAACAAAATCTTGTATTTCTATCTCATTTTCTTTAGCTTTTTGATATATTTTAATACCATGTTCATCTGTACCAGTATTAAAAAATACATCATATCCAATAAGTTTCTTGTAACGTGCGATAGCATCTGCACGAACGAGCTCAAGAGCATGCCCCATATGAAGAGGTGCATTTACATAAGGTAGCGTGGTCGTAATATAAAAACTTTCTTTTTTCATCGTTTATTGTTTATTTATCCTAAAAGAAATCTTTTTTTTCTCAAGATCACTCATTAATTCCATAATAAAGACAGCAACTGGAATAGCTAAAACTAATCCCCAAAATCCACCTAATTCAAAACCCACCACTGCAGCAAGTATCACCACAAGAGGTGAAAGACCCACAACACTTTTTATAATGAGAGGAGCAAAAAGAAAAACCTCAAATTGATGTAATATTGTATAAGCTCCAGTAACCATCAAAGCACTTGAAAGCCCACCAGACATATAAGAAAAAGATATAGCGGGAATAAGAGCAACAAGAATACCATATGGAACAAGTTCCATTATTCCTGCAATTATTGCCAAAAGAAGAGCGTATTGAATTCCCAAAAGGGATAATAAAAGATAAGTCAAAATACCAATCAAAATACCCAAAAGCATTTGTCCTTTCATCCACAGAGCTATTTTCCTTTGTGAACGTACCCACAAATCTACTGCATACTCTTCGTGTTCTATTGGTAAAATAATTCTCAAGAAATTCTCAATCCCTTTTTCTTGTATTGAAAGATAAAAAGAAATAAGAACAATAAGAATAACGTTAAAAATACTTCCAAATGCCACAGAAAGTACCTGAAAGAAACCACCTGAAAGATTTGTAATAAAAGCACTAGATGAAGACAAAAGAGTCGTCAGTGATAAACTATGAGAAAGATTTCCTAAAATATCTTTAGCACCAGAAAAAGCATCATTTTTAAAATAATTCACGATTGAAGAATCTGGCATATATGTAGACAAGAATACAGAGAAATTATAAAGTTCAGTTATTAAAAGTGGTGCGAAAAGATAAAATAAAAGAGCCAAAGATGATATTGAAAAAAAATATATAATAACTACTCCAAAAACTCGATTAATTTTAAACTTTTTAAAATAAGGAATAGCTGATTCTACAAAAGAAGCAAGAATGATAGCAGTCAATAAAACTAGAAGTATATCCCTCAAAAACCAGACCAAAAAAAATCCTAACGCAACTAAGAAAAACCGGATTATTGTCCCAGTTGATATATAGATAGAAGAAATATTATTTTTCTCTAACATATAGATATAATAGCACAAAGCACCAAACTTTTAAAATACTTAAAATTTTAATATTTTAGAAAATTTAGACTTATCTTTAAAGGGTCCAATAAGTGCTAAGTTAAGTTTATCATTTGTAAAAATAATATTTGCTACATCTTTAATTTGTTTTGCTGTGACTTTGCGTATTTCACTAGCTTTCTCTTCTGCACTTTTCATTTCACGTTTTAGAAGTTCCTGTCCACCATAGAAATTAGCAATATCATCACTAGGTTCTAAAGAAAGCTTCATATTCCCTATCAAACATTCTTTTACTTTATTTAATTCATCTTCTTCAACTAAATTCTCTTTTAACTTTTTACACTCTTCTAGTACAGCAACAATAACTTCATCTATTCTTTTATTATCAACACCAGCTGAAACTTGAAAAAATCCATGATCTGTAAATGTGTCATTATAAGCACGGACATAATATCCAACACCCATCTCTTCACGTAATTTTTGAAAAAGTCTCGAGCTCATTCCCCCACCTAAAACTCCTCCTAAAACAGCAAGTATGGAACTCTTTTTATTAAATAAATCGAAGCTACGCATGCCTAAAACAAAATGTGTCTGATCTGTCTTTTTAAACTTAACTAATATTTCTGGTTTTGTTTGTACTTCTTTTACTTTCAACTTTTTTTCTTTTTTACCAGATAAAACTTTTCCAAAAATTTTATTAACTTCTTTCATCACATCTTTTTCATTTATTTTTCCTGAAACAACAAGAGTAGTAGCCTCTGGTAGATAATGCGCTTTTTTATATTTTATAAAATCATCACGTTTCATGTTTAAAATATTTTTCTTTTGACCAGCGATATTCCATCCCGCAGGTTGATCGCCGTATAAAAGCTCCATCATCAAATCTTGAACATGCCTATTTGGCATGTCTTCATACATATTTATTTCTTCTATTATCACACCTTTTTCTCTGTGCATTTCAATTTCAGGAAAAGTAGAATTCAAATAAATATCTGATACAACATCAAAAATCTTTTTAAAATGCTTAGCACCTGACTTTGCATAATATCCTGTATATTCTTGCCCAGTAAAAGCATTATATTGAGAACCAATAGCGTCTAATTCTTTCGAAATATCAATAGCTTTAGGTCTTTTTGTTGTTCCTTTAAAACACATATGCTCTAAAAAATGAGATAGACCATTTATATCCTTCGTTTCATATTTAGAACCAGCTTCTACTAATACTAAAACAGTAACCGTAGGATTATCTTTCATGGGTACTGTAATAACACGTAAACCATTCTCTAAAACTTTTTTTGTAAATTTCATTTATATTTAATTAATTTTTTCTTGTATATATTCTTTTAAATTTTCAACTTTTACTCTCTCCTGCTCTCCTGTATCTCTATCTCGTACTGTGACAGTATCGTCTGTCAAAGTATCAAAATCTATTACGATGCAATATGGTGTACCTATCTCGTCCTGACGACGATAACGCTTACCTATGTTACCATTGTCATCCCAAATTACACGCCCAAACTCTGCTTTTAATGGAGCAAATACTTTTGTATTCGCATATTCTACAAGTTCTGGTTTATTCTTAAGCAATGGTGAAACTGCACAAATAACTGGAGCAATACTTGGATTAAATTTAAAAAATGGACGTTCTATGTCGTCTTCATTATAAGCAGAAAGCAACAAAGAAAGAACTGCACGATCAACACCAAATGTAGGCTCTATGACATGTGGAACTATTTTTTCTCCTTTTTCCTCATCAATGTAATCCAGCTTATGGTTCTTTAAATCAAAATCTGTTCTATAAGCTAAACCAAAAAGTTCTTTCCTGCCAAAAGGATAATCAAATTCAAAATCTACTGTTCTTTTAGAATAATGTGCACGATCTCCATCTTCTACTTCAAGCTCATGAACTTTGCTCATATCGAGACCAATACTTTCCATCCATTCAATCATTTCATCTTTCCAATATTTGAAATATTTTTCCCAATCTCCTTCTCTAACAAAATATTCTATCTCCATCTGTTCAAATTCACGAACACGAAAAATAAAATCTCTAGGAGTAATCTCATTCCTAAAAGCTTTACCTATCTGAGCCATACCAAAAGGAAGCTTTGGGTGAAAAGCGTCTACTGTATTTTTAAAATTTACAAACATTCCTTGCGCTGTTTCTGGGCGTAGATATGATATAGCGGAAGAATCGTCAGATGCTCCAACTTTTGTTTGAAACATCATATTAAATTGTTTTGCCTCACCTAACCTTCCACAACATACAGAACATTTATTTTTATCTTCAATCTGATCAGTACGAAACTTTTCTTTACATTTCTCACATTCAACCATGGGATCTGCAAAATTTGCTACGTGTCCTGCATTTTGCCAAACTTCTTGACGCATCAAGATAGCAGCATCTATGCCATACATATCATGTCTATTGTCTACAAATTTCTTCCACCAATTTTGCTTAATATTATTTTTAAGAGCTAAACCAAAATGGCCATAATCATAAGTACCAGCAAGTCCGCCATAAATTTCTGAACCTTGAAATATAAAACCTCTTCTTTTGCAAAGTGAAACTATCTTTTCCATTAAATTATCTTCTTTTTTCTGCATTTTTATTCTTTTGCTTAAATTTATAATTAATTACTCTATAACCCTACCCATAGAGTAAGAAAAACCAGTATCACTCAAAAGATGAGTACCTAATGCTGGCTTGGTAACTCTTATGTCTACATTAGCAAAATCATCATGTCCAGTCAAAATTGCACTATTTATGATAATAGGTGTCGTGTTAATCTGAGAAAGTGAAGGAATAAATTCTATTTGAAAAGAAACTTCTTTATCTTCACCAGTAATTCCAGCACCTTTTGGAAGAGTACCAATATCCCAAGTCACTTCTCTAGTGTTGGTATTATAAACCAAATCTTCAGTGTCTGGATACGAAGTACCAACAAATTTAACCCAATCTGGTAAAATAGAACTTATCTTTGTTTTTGAAATATTGTTTGATGTATTAGAAAGAGACCAAACAATAGTATAGGTTGTCTTTTGTCCTACTTTTGGTGGTATCGGTCCAGTATTTGTAAAATGACCAGAACTATAGAAACCTTTAGCAAGAAACCCTACATCAGAAATAATTTTTATAGTTTTAGATTCTGAGTTACTTAATTCTAAAATAGCAGATCCATTTTGTATTTGTCTTCCTGAAATATAAACATCTACATTGATAGTAGGAGAAATTATTATTCCAGATGAAGCAGAAAACAGAGAAAGCGGAGAAAGCGAAAAAGACAAAGAACCAGAGTCACCAGGATTAATCTCTAAAAATTTTTGATCTGAATTTTTATTCCAAATAATTAAATCTTGTGCTGAATCATAAAAACCCTTACTACTTGATATTGTTTTACGATTAACGGCATTACCAGAAATTTTTGCACGAACTTCCAAATCATTTATTTTTGTGTCTAGATTGTTTACCCATTGTATTTCTCCTTGAATAGATGTCTTGGTGTCTACAGCAAATTCTCTTTCATACACACCATTTATCAAAAGCTTGGCTTGAATAGAAGACTTCTTTATTAAAACAAGATGTTCTGAGGAATTAAAGATAACTCCTATCACAGTTTTATCTGTAGTAGACTGAGAACCGCTCCACACTCTGAATATCTTTTCTTCACCATCATAAACGTCCAGCATTTTACCAAATATGGAAATATTACGTTCTGCACCGGGGGCAATATCCCCAATATCCCAAACATTATTACCAGAAGATGGTGCTGGTGTCGCTTTTATGAATTGAAAACCAATCGGATAATCAACCTTGATGAGCATCTTTGAAACTGATTTAGTAGAATTCAATATCGCCTTTACATCAAGAGTAATATCCTGATTTTGACTTATTTCTACAGGGGCATTTATAGAAAGATCTATTGGAGTAGAATTAATATAAACTTCACTTAATTTATCTTTTATAAAGATAGCATTTGATCCCTCTACTCTATATTCAAGAGAAATTTTTATTTGACGAGTACTTCCTTGTTCTCCAAACAATACAATTTTTATATTTTCATTTTTTATTCCACCAGCAGGAATAGTGCCAAGTGATATACGAATATGTTCATTGTCTTGTGACAAACTGTCTTGAGAACTTTTTGGATATTCTACTATAAGATCAACTAATTCAAGTGGTAGATTATTTCTATTAACTATTTCAAGTAAAAGAGGATATTCCTCTCCACCAGCAGTAAAAGCATTACTGAGCAAAGAAATATCTATATTATCATTAGAAACAGTATTACCTTTAACAAAGTAAATGTAAGAAGCATAACCTAAAGATAAAACAAAAAAGATTATTGAAAATATAAAAAATTTTTTAAAAAAAGATGTTTCCATAGAAAATTTATTACTAGAATTATGTTCTTTTTCTTCTTTGTTTTCCCAAGAATCTACTACATCTCTTTGTTGGAAATGTGGGAAGCTCTCATGGTGTTCAACTCTTATTTTATAATTTTTATTAAAAAGTTTACTTTTTAATTCTTCTATCCTATTTAGTTTATCTTTATCATCAAGTCCCATCTTTTAATTATAACATTCCAAACAAAATTTAGGAATCTCTCGCTAAAATAGAATTTATTATAAATCTGTCTCTTTTATTGCCTTATTTATCTGATGTAATATTTTTACTCTATTTTTAGAAATTTTAAATATCAAATCTTCTTCAAATGGTGACTTAATAAAATCTTTCAAAATTTCATTACCACCAATATATCCTAAATTATTAAGGATACGTAAAACAATAACAGCTTCGATGTTTCGTAATTCTTCTTCTGTTTTAGATTTTTCTAAAATATACAATCCATTCAACAAATCAACAAACAAACCCTCATTTGGATCTTCTCCAGCAAGCAAACGTTTCAAAAGTCTTAAAATATTTACAAAAACTTGAAAAATTTCTGGTTTAGATAATTCTTCAAGCTTATTTGTCTTTGAAGCACTTGTAACTCTCCAAAAATCTTTCCCTTTTACTAAATCAATTTTTATATAAGAAAAATCTTGTAAAACAAAACGTAATTTTGAAGACATTTTTCGTACACCTTGAGCAGAAGCAAAAATAACTCCCAAATCACGAGTAAAAATAGAATAATATTTAGCTGTTTCCTTGAGGTCTCCACTACTCAATATTATTCCCTCTGTGTGATAAATATGGTGCATTTTAAAAAATAATTTTTTATAAAGAATCTAAAATCTGTGGAGCTTAATAAAAACGACTAGAACCATTTAAATATTTTCCTCCAGGAACAAATACCAATTCACAATTTAAATTTTTCGAAATCTCTCTTAATTTCCCTGAAGAAACTATTTGATCATCTGATCCATAAATAATAAATACTTTCTTCATAATTTAATTATACTATACAATTTTAATTAAAAAAAAAGTACCACTTTCTGCGATAGCAGAAATAGGTACCTTTTTTATTTAATAATTTTTGATATTTTCAACATTTTTAAATTATCATAAATTTTTATTTTTTTGATGTAATTTAAAAACTCTTTAGGTAAAGGAGAAGGACCCCGCCAAACACTTTTTTGAATCATTTCATAATTAAATTTCTTTAAATGCCAACGAAGCCATTCCCTTTCTGCTTTTTTATTTTCTGGAATATCAAACATCACAAGTAAATTTTTAGAATCATTTTTTTTGAACGGAGACTCAAATTGAACCAAAGAATCATGTTTCTTGGAAATATATTCTTTACCCTTTGAGGTTAACAACCAACCGGATTCATCTTTTATAATTAATTGTCTCTTCTTTAATTTACTAACCCCAGATTTAAGAGAACCATATTTATAATGAGAAAATTTTGGTATCCCAAGCAAACTAACACATCCTCCTTTATAATTAATCGTCGTATTGTTTAATTCCTTTAAAATATCAAATACAATGGACATAGGTCTATTGTATAGAAAAAGACAAAAGGTAGCAAACTCTGCTATAGCAGAGTTTGCTACCTTTATTAAAATACTTATATCGTATTATCTTTTTTCTATTTGAATTTTAAACACTAACTCATCAATCTCTAAAGATTCCCCTTCATTTTCTTTAAATTCTACTTTTAAGGCTAGAACTACTTTAAGTAAATCAATCTCAAACTTTTGAATTAATTTTTTACCTTTATCATTCGTTTCAATAAAAAGAGAGATAACATCGCTGGGAGTAAGACCAATATTTTTTCGCATATCCTGCACGCTTCTTACAAATTCACGATAGCATCCTTCTTCTTTTAATTCTTCTGTAATCTCTATATCAAGCAGAACACCTCTTTCAATATTTTTATTTTCTTTTATTTCTTTTATATTTAATTCATCTTTTATTAATTCATCATACTCTTTATCAAGAGTATGATTTTTGATTTGAATCTTCGCTAATGGTTGACGAACCTTTATACCTGCTTTTTGTCGAGCTTCAAATCCTAATGTAACAATCTCACGAACTTTTTTCATTTCTTCTAAAATTTTATTTTTACCATTACTAAAAATATCAAAAACTGTTTTTGATGATTTGGGCCATTCTGCTAAATGAATACTTTCTATGTCTTTTTCATTTTTAAGTTTTAACCATATATCATCAGCGGCAAAAGGTGTAAATGGTGCCATTATCTTTGAAAGATTTTTTAAAACAAAATATAAGGTCTGCTTTGCTTCTTTGTCTCCATCTTTTATCCTATCTCTTGAGCGACGCAAATACCAGGTAGAAAGATCTCCAATAAAATCTCTTATCGCCCTAGTCGGTTCAAGTAATTTATAATCATCTAGATGTTTAGTCGTAAAATCTATTAACTCATCAAGTCTAGCTAAAATCCATTTATCTAAAATATTTTCTGACTTTTTATACTCAATAGTTTCTAGTTGTATATCTCTATAAAGTTCGTAAAAAGCTAAAACATTATAAAGTAAACCAAAAACTTGTCTATGAAGTTCTATAACGGTTTTTTCATCAAAATTCTTTGATTCACCAGGCTGATTTACAGAATACATCCAAAGTCGCAATGTATCTACTCCATATTTTTCGATCATAGACCAAGGATCTACAATGTTACCAAGAGATTTAGACATCTTTTTACCCTTTGAATCAAGTAAATGACCTAAACATATAACGTTTTTATAGGCCTTACCACGTCCCATCAATACACCAACAGCGTGTAATGTATAAAACCATCCACGAGTCTGATCTATTGCCTCAGAGATAAAATCTGCAGGATAACCTTTTTTATCTACCCATTCTTTGTTTTCAAACGGATAATGATCTTGAGCAAAAGGCATCGCACCAGAATCAAACCAAACATCCATGACTTCTTTTGTTCTTATTAGATCTCCACCACATTCACATTCAATTTCTATATCATCAATATATGGTCTATGTAAATCAAGCTCATAACTCTCATTATGTGGAATAGAAACAAAGTCTAGTTCTTTAATTTCAGCATTATCAAATTTTACAATATTATCTTTTAAATATTCTATAGTATTAATATCATTAAAACCTTTTAACCCAGCAATAAGAAGACGTGCTGGTCCTTCATGAGTTATGATTAAAATATTCTTATCTTTGTATTTTTTTTCTAAATCATATAAAAAACTAATAACTCTCAACTTGAGATCTTTGTGTGATTCACCACCCTCTGGTTTGTAAAAATAACCTTCTCCGTTCTCACGGACTTCCCAAAAATTATCCCATGTATTACCATCAAATATCCCAGCAGATAATTCCCAAATTCTTTTATCAAAAATTAAATTATTATTAGAAATCCCTAGTCCTTTTTTTATAATCTCTGCTGTTTCTTTTGTTCTCATAAAATCAGAAGAGATTATAAAATCAATTTTTTTATTTTTTAACTCAGACAAAGAATCAAAAACTTGTTTTTTCCCTTTTTCAGTTAAATGATCAACATCTTCAACTTTAGAACTTATTGTATTTTTTAAATTACTTTCTGCTTGACCGTGTCTCATTACAAAATATTTATTTCCAGATTTTTTTGTTCTTTCTTTTATTTCGTCTAAACTTCCAAGAACTTCTCTTTTTTTACAAGAAACACATTCCCAAACAGGAAGAGGTGTCCCCCAATAACGTTCACGAGAAATTGCCCAATCTTTAATATCTTTTAACCATTCACCAAAACGTCCATCACGAATATGAGATGGTTCCCAATTTATACTTTTATTTTCTTGTATCATTTTATCCTTTATTTTTTTATCAGACATTTTGATATACCAAGAGTCACGAGCATAATATATAAGAGCTGTTTTACAACGCCAACAATGAGGATACGAGTGCTCATATTTTTCTTTTTTAAATAAAAGTGGATCAGTTGAACGATTCGCCAAATCTTTAATAATATCAATAGCAACTTCTTCGTCTTTAACAAATCTACCTTCTAGAAATCCTGTACCCTTTAAAAAGACACCATCAAGACCAACTAAATGATGTTTTGGTAACCCAATCTCTGTACCCAATACAAAATCATCTTGTCCATACATGACAGCAGTGTGTACTACACCTGTACCATCTTCTGTCGTCACAAAATCTGCTCCATAAATCTTAAAAGCTTTATTTAATTTAGGTTTTTCGCTCTCAGAAATTGTATCTTTTAAAAAAGGATAGAGTGGTTCATATTCTAATCCAATTAAGTCTTTACCTTTAATCTCTTCTATTATTTTAAATTCTCCTTCTATTATAGATAAACGTGCTTTTGCTAAAATTAAAAAAACTCCATTTAAACTAACTTTTACATAATCAATCTTCTCTCCTACTGCCAAAGCAACATTTCCAGGCAATGTCCAAGGTGTCGTCGTCCAAGCGAGAATATAAGTATTTTCTTGTCCTTTTATTTTAAATTTTACTGTCACTGATAAATCTTTTACATCTTCATATCCTTGAGCAAGCTCATGAGAAGAAAGAACTGTACCACATCTTGGACACCAAGGTACGACTTTATAATCTTTATAAAGTAAATTTTGTTCATCTATTTTTTTAAGAACACCCCAGACAGACTCGATATAAGAATTATGATATGTTACATAAGCATTTTCTTGATCAACAAAATAACCAATACGTTCTGTAAATTTACTCCAAAGATCTGTATATTCCCAAACACTTTCTTTGCAACCTTGATTAAACTTTGCAATTCCATATTTTTCAATTGCAATTTTTGAATCTAAATTTAGTTTCTTTTCTACCTGAAGCTCCACAGGCAAACCATGTGTATCCCATCCGCCTTTTCTGCGAACATGATACCCTCGCATTGTTTTATATCTAGGTATCGCATCTTTAAATGCTCTTGCTTCAAGATGATGAATTCCAGGTTTACCATTTGCAGTTGGTGGACCTTCATAAAAAATAAATTCACCTTTTGGTGCTTCTTTTTCTAGAGACTTTTGAAAAATCTTACTTTCTTTCCAAAATTCTAAAACAGCCTCTTCTCGAAGCGCTGCTTCTGATTTACTTATATCTTTATCCATATAGAGACTATATTATCAAAAAATTTACTTTTTTCCTACATTCTTTCGGGGGACTTAATTCCCAATAGATAAAGTCCATTTTTAATAACATAAGAAAAAGCTAATGTAAGAGCTACTTTATAAGACGACATTGAATCATCTTTGTCTATAATTTTATTATTCCCATAAAAAGCATTAAACGCACGAGCAATATCTACTAAATAATTTGCAATATAATGTGGCTCAAATTCTTGTGCTCCACGTAATACTATTTCAGGAAACCTATATAATAATTTTTCTATTTCAAAAACATTAACATCAATCTCTGAAAATACAAAACTTGGTAAAATATTTTCTACTTTAGCTTTTTCTAAAATAGAGAAAGCTCTAGCATATGAATATTGTAAATATGGCCCAGAATCTCCTTCAAATGAAATAGATTTATCTGCGTCATAAATAATATTTCCACTAATATCTTGTCTTAAAATAGAATATTTAAGCGCGGCCACACCGACATCATTACTTATTTGTTTTTTTTCTTCATCTGTAAAATCTCTATCTTTTATTTTTTCTAAAATTTTATCACAAGATTCTATTATCAGAGACTCTCCTGTTATAACATTACCCTTTCGAGAAGACATCTTTCCAGAAGAAAGACGCATCATGCCATGCACTATATGTTTCATCTTATGAACAATACCTGGATTTATTATTTCTAATGCCTTACTGACAACTTTCATATATTCTTCTTGTTCATTTGCTGTTATTACAACAGATAAATCTAATTTTTCTTTTTCAAATTTCATTTGAGTAAGCCCCAGCTCCTTAGTCTCATATGTAGGCAAACCCTTAGAATTAATAAAAACTCTTGTGTGAAGCCTTGAATCATATTTTTCTGCATGAAAAACTATTGCTCCATCACTCTTCTCAAAAATATTATCAGACTTATTTTCATCACAATTTTCGTGTACTATCTTAAGACCGATAGGCGCTACTATACTTTCAAAAAAATAATAATTAAAATTAGTACCTAATTTTTTATAAATCTCTTCAAATGCTTCCAGTGTAAGAACTCTTCCCCAATCATAAATCTCATTTATTTTTTTATCACTTCTTTCGTAAATTTTTTTATTTATTTCATCAATTTCTTTTTTACACTCTTCTTTATTTTCATAAACATCATTTCCTTTTGAATAAGAACTTCCAATATAATTAATCTTTTCAGTCAAAGAAACATTATCCATCATTAGAGATTTTGTATCATCTATATTTTCCAACATTTGATAAACAGCTTTTGCTACATGAGGACCGACATCTCCTTGATAATTTGCACGAACTACCTTTGCTCCAGAAAATTCAAAAATACGAGAAATAGATTCTCCTATTGCATTACTCATCAAATGTCCAATATGAAAAGGCTTAAAAGGATTTGGATCTGTGTATTCAATCATTACCTTCTTACCATCAAAATAATTATTTTTCCCAAAATTTTTATTTTCTAAAATTTCTTTAATAGAATCAATCAAAAAATTCTTAGACAAATAAAAATTAATAAATCCATTTTTTGCCTCTACTCTATCAACATCCAACCTTAAATCTAGAGAAATAGCGATCATTTTATTTATTTCTCCAGCTATCTTTTCCGCCAATTCTTTAGGACTAGTTTTATTTTCTTTAGCAAGAACCATCGCTACATTCGTAGAATAATCTCCCATCTTTATATCTGCAGGATGTTCTAAAAAAATATTGTTAGTCTCTATATCAAATTCTTTTAAAGAATTTTTTATTAAATTTTCTATTTTCTCTTTCATAATTATTCTATCTTGTATCTCCATCGCCTTTTAACGTTCCTCTTTCTTTTCTCAATTGCAATTTATCTAAATTATATTTAGCAATATCTTCAAGAGATAGATCTAAATCGTGAGCCAATACTGCTAAATACCACAACACATCACCCAATTCTCCTTTTATTGCTTCTTTCCTGTCTTCGCTCATGGTCTCTCCATTATCATCACCACGCAACCATTTTTTTATCTTCCCCATTACTTCTCCAGATTCGTTGCCAAGCCCTAAGGCTGGATAAATAATTTTATATTTTTCTGGATGAAATGCTGTTAATAATGCTTTTTTTTGATATTCTTTTAATTCCATATATTTATTAAATTATCTAGTAATTTTTTTAACTTTTTCATAAACTTCTTCATGAATATCTTCTCTAGTTCGTAATATATTTTTATTTACACATTTTATTTGCACGAATTCTGATTGTGTTTTTGCTAACCAAACAGCGCTCTTTTGAGAATTTGTAAGATATTTTATATCACCTTCTACAATATCTTTCTTTTTACCAACATAAGAACGATTACTCTTTTTATTTCTTTCTTTTATAAGACTTAATATAAAAGGGATAGAAAGATTTAGATAAATTACAACATTTGGCCTTGGAATTTTAAAAACTTTATATTCCATTTCATCTAGCCATTTAATAAAAGCTTGTCTTTTTTTTATATTAGCTATCTTACCACCTTGATGAATCTGGTTTGCAGAAACATATCTATTTGCTATTACTATATACCCTCTCTTAAGCCAATCTTCTGTTTTTATTTTTGATTCAAATCTATCTGCTGCATACAAGACTGAAGCTATTTTAGGATGAACTTTAACAAAATTATAATATTGTTCTGTTAGACAATGCCCAATAAATTTACCAAAGAAATTAGAATAATAATCAGGAAAATCTATTATTTTAACTGTCTTGCCTTCTTTTTTTAATCTTTTAGCTAAAAGCTCAACCTGTGTTGCTTTTCCACTTCCGTCTGTTCCATCTATTACTATTAGTTTTCCTTTTTTAGACATATAGAAAATATAGCAAAAAAAGCCACAAATTGAAAATCTATTTCATGTTTATTCTACTACTAAAATCTTTTTTCATCTTATCTTTTTCGTCCATAGAATTATTTAATTTTTAAACAAAACTTTTGGGTATTGGAAACTTTTTTGCTAATTTTTTAATTTCTTTATGTACCGATTCTTTTAACTTCTTATCATCTTTATTTTTTAAAACTTTTATAATAAGTCCTGCCACATAAGCACATTCTTTTTCCTTAAAACCACGTGTAGTGATAGCTGGAGTGCCAAACCTTATACCAGAAGGGTCTAATGGCTTCCTTGTATCTCCTGCAATAGAATTCATATTTAAAGTAATACCTACTTCATCGAGTACAGTCTGAGCTTCTTTGCCTGTCACACCCAAAGAACCAAAAACATCAGCCAAAATAAGATGATTGTCTGTACCACCACCTATCATACGAATATTATTTTTATGTAAAACTTTTTCCATAGCTTTTGCATTTTTTAAAATTTGTTTAACATATCTTTTATATTTTGGAGTCATTGCTTCACCAAAAGCCACTGCTTTAGCAGCGATAGTATGCATATGAGGACCACCTTGTATCCCTGGAAAAATTGCTTTATCAATCTTCTTTGCTATTTCTTCATTTTCACGAGTTAAGATTATTCCACCCCTAGGTCCTCGTAGAGTTTTGTGAGTAGTGGAAGTTATAATATCAAAACCATCATCAAAAGGATTTCGAAGTGCGCCACCAGCTATCATTCCAGCAATATGTGCCATGTCTGCCATAGTAACAGCACCAACTTCCTTTGCAATTTCCACAAATTTTTTATAATCAAGAGTTCGTGAATATGCAGAAAATCCAGCAAGAATTATTTTAGGTTTAAATTCTATGGCTTGCCTTCTTAAGTCTTCATAATCAATCTCTCCTGTTTCAGGATCTTTCATTTTATAAGTAACAAACTTATAAATCTTCGCAGGAAGAGTCATTGGATGACCATGGGTTAAATGTCCACCATGAGACAAATCCATACCAAGGACAGTATCTCCAGGATTCAAAAGTGCAGCATAAACGGCCAGATTTGCAGGAGCGCCAGAATGTGGTTGAACATTTGCAAACTTACAATTAAACAATTTACACACACGTTCTATCGCCAAAAGCTCTACTTTATCAGTAAATTCCTGTCCACCATAATATCTACGTCCTGGGTATCCTTCAGAATATTTATTAGTAAAAATAGAGCCATTTGCCTTTAAAACATCTTCTGAGACATAATTTTCGGATGGAATAAGCTCCAAGCCTTCAGCTTGTCTTTTCTTTTCTAAATTTATTAATTTTTCTATTTGTTTATCTCGCATTTGTCTATTTTAGCACATTTCATAATTATTGTTCCAAGTATATCAGTGCGTAGTATTTTAGTACCAAATTGACTCAATTCGTCTAATATTTCTTTGTGTGGATGACCATATTTGTTGTCTTTTCCATCTGAAATAAATGCATAAGATGGATTTATAGCTTTTAAAAATTCAGTGGACGTAGAAGTACGTGAACCGTGGTGTCCAATCTTTAAAATATTACTTTCTAATTGTTCTTGAGGATTTTCTTCAAGAATTATTTTTTCTGTCTTTACTGATGCATCTCCAGTAAGCATTATTTTGTTATTTCCATAAGTGAGTCTAGCTACCAAAGATCCATCATTTGTAGACCAAGAGGATACATCACGATCTGGAAATAAAATATCAACAAACACACCAGCACCCATGTTTAATCTCATTCCCTTTTTTGCTAAAATATTCTGAATACCATCTTTTTTTATTTCATCTTTTAAATTTTGATAGACCTTAGAATCAGTCAACGTACCTGGTTCAAACATTTTATCTACTTTATAAACTTTTAAAACATCTAAAAAACCAGCAATATGATCTTGGTCTGGGTTAGTTACAAAAATAGCATCTATACTTCTATCAAATGGAGACATTATGCTAGAAAGCTGACTCAGTATCTTTTTTGGAGGACCTCCATCTATTAACATTTGTGTACCAGTTGGAGATTCTATAAAAAGTGCATCTCCTTGTCCTACATCTAACATCGCAAATATAAAACTTTTATGAGAACTTTTCCAATCAAAATAAAAAATAAAAATATTAGCTATTAAAAGTAAAAATGTAAGTAAAAATAACCAATATTTCTTGTAGTCCAAAAGCATGTTATAATATTAACACGATAAACCTCTCTTAGATAATTATTAATTTAATATAAAATTATACTTCTTTTCATCTCAAACAAGATCTAAAGAAATATAATTTAAAAACAAAATGAAAAAATTCGAAGAACTAAAATTTAATATACCTCCATTAAAAGATCTCTCAACTAAAAACGTAGAAGAGCATTTAAAACTCTATTCAGGATATGTAAAACACACAAATCTTATTTTAGAAAAGATAGAAGAATATATGAGTGATCCTGAGAAGAACACATACATAATAAGTGAATTACGAAGAAGGTTGGGTTTTGAATTTAATGGTGTAAGAAATCATGAGTATTATTTTCAATCTTTAGAAGGTGGAGCAAAACCTCTTCCAGAAAATTCTAAACTAAAAGAAGAAATAGAAAAACAAATATCTTCTTTTGATGTATGGCTATCTAATTTTAAAACTCTCGCCATGACACGAGGAATAGGTTGGGCTGTGTTAGGCTATGACAAACAAACAAAACAACTCTTAAATATTTGGATAGATGAACAACACATAGGACAATTAAATGGTTTTGAATGGATCTTGTGTATTGATATGTGGGAACATTCTTTTATATACGACTATGCAACTTCAGAAAAGAAAAAATACGTTGATGCTTATTTTGAAAATCTAAATTGGGAAGTGATAGAAGAAAACTTCAAAAAGGTAAAATAAAAAGAAGCTTTAGAATGGTGCCTTTTTCAGCATACGCAATATTAGATTCGTAAACCACATTCAGGTTCGAGTGCGGGCTGTGAAAAGGCAGCTATTCTAAAGCTTCTTTAAAAAAACTTTTGATGCTCCTTCCAAAAAGTCTATAAATAAAATAGATATAAATTAAAAGTGTAAGAATAAATGGAAAATTTGGCACAGACAATGCAGCAAATGGCAAATTTGAAAAGAAACTTATTACAGAGAGTTCATAATGAAGAAGAACAAAAGAAAGTGAACCAAAAGGAATTGCAAAAACATACCAAATAATTCCTGTAAAACCAGTCAGAAAACCTAAAATCATAGTAAAAGGAATAAATGGTAATATCAAAACATTCGCAGGCAATGCCACCAATGAAAGATTGCCCATCTTATAAAGTATAAAAGGTAAAACAAAAATATAAGCTGCACATGTTACAGAAATAATATCTCGTAATTCAAAACGAGTAGTGACCCATAAAAAATATTTCTCAATTTTAGGTGCAAAGAATATCACAGCGACAGTCGCTATGAAAGAAAGTTGAAAAGAAACATCGAAAACGAGAACAAATGGATTTATTAAAACCATTACAATACCAGCAAGTATTAGTGCCCGTGCAACATCATAATTTCTTCCTATAAGACGTGCAAAAAGTGCAAGACTCGCCATTATTCCAGCTCGTACTGCAGTAGAAGACCCACCAGTCATCAAAACAAAAAGAAGAATAGAAAATATACCAGCACCAAGACCTATGTTTTTAGGAAATGAAGAAAATATTTTCATTATCCACTCAGCAACGATAGTCACATTGTACCCAGAAAGTGCAACAATATGTATCGTACCAGTATCTACAAAACTTTGCCTTAAACTTTCATCAAATGAAGCTTTCTCTCCTAAAATAAGTCCACCCATGAGCAATGATTCTGGTTCTCTTATAGCCAAATTCATTTTATTTAAAAACATTTCTTTAACATAAAAAAGAGCATTTTTTATAAAATTACCATTCCCATGAGATACAATTTCAATCGTAGGATATCTCATAACATAAAATATGCCATCTTTCCGTAAATAATTTATATAGTCAAATTCTTTTCCTTGATCTGTGATAAAATTTTCTGGTTTCTCTAGTGTTCCTTCAAAATTTATTTCATCACCATATTTTAAATATTCATTTAAATTTACAGACAACAAAACTTTTGTTTTATCTTTATTATTCTTAATTTCTACACTAAATTTCTGATTAGTATCTCCTATACTCGGTTCGTCTATTATTTCTCCAGAGAAAAATGCTTTTTGTCCAAGACTTGATTCAAAAACTGCAGGAGCAGAAACATCAACCATATTAAATCTAAAAATCCCTAAAGAGAAAACTAAAATAAAAATTCCTACAAATATTCCCCATTTATTTTTTGAAATTAAGGAATAAAACAAAATAATTGCCAAAGCAATTAACATAAATAAAATAACTAAATATAAATCTACAAAAACAAAAGAGCGCAACAGCACTCCAAATATAAAACCAAAACAAGATGCATAAAAAACTTTATCTTGCATTTATATTTTAAGGTTAAAATTATAAAAAATTATCTTTCGTTTTTTAATTCTATTTTATTGCCATCAGCAAAATTTGTAGCTATTTCATCTGCTCTTTCATTATATTTATCACCACTATGACCTTCTACATAAGTCCATTTAATCTTAAATTCTCTAGAAAGCTCATAAAGCTCCACCCAAAGCTCTTTATTCAAAACTGATTTTTTGGCTGCATTTCTCCAATTATTCTTCTGCCAATTAAAAATCCATTCTGTAATACCCAATATAACGTATTTTGAATCAGAAAAAATTTCTACATCATGCGCTAGGCCTTGCCTAGCGGAATTTAAATGTAGATATTTTAATGCTCCTATTGGCCCAGAAAGCTCCATTTGGTTATTTGTGGCATAACTAGATGAACCACCAAGCTCTATTATTTTTGGATTCGTAATTCGTAATTCGTAATTGATTATAATAGCTGCCCATCCAGCCTTACCTGGGTTTCCTCTCGCAGCACCATCTGTATAAATTATTATTTTATCTTTTTTCATTTTTTATATTATATCAATTATTCTTAATCTTAGCTCTTCTCTTCCTCTAAACCTAGAAAGATCAAAGGTTGCCAATAAATCAGCTTTGTCACCTTCATTGATGGTCTTTTTAAAAGAATCATTATCTGAAAAAAAAGAAATTGCTTTAATCTTATTTTTACCAATATTAGAAAAAGTAATTTCTAAATGTTCTAGAGAACCATTCTTTCCAAACTTTTTTATATTTTCTATATTTATATTTTTAAATAAAAAAATAGGTTTTGGATTATCAAAACCAAATGGAGCAAGTTTTTCTAGTTCACGCCAGCTTTTCATGTTTACAATACTCAAATCAGATTCAACATCATAGATTAATTTTTCTTCTATCTTATCACGAGCAACCTTAACAAAAGACAAAGAAAGAACATCCTCTAAAGAGTGAATCTTTTCATTATCAACAGTAAAACCACCAGCAAATTCATGTCCACCAAATTCCAAGAAAGATTCATTAGCTTCTGTCATAAGTTCAACAAGAGATACTGAACCATCTGACCTACAAGATCCTTTTATTAAATCATTTTCATCTTTACCCCAAACAAAAACAGGTCTTTTGTATTGATCTACAATCTTACTAGCCACAAGTCCAAGGACACCGACGCGCCATTTAGGATTACCTACAACTATAACTTCTCTAATCTCGCGTTTTTCAAATTTCTTATTTACTTCACGCATTATGCTCGCAACCATTGTTTTTCTATCATCATTAATTTTTGATAAATGATCTGCGAGAATACCAGCATTAACTTCATCCTCCGTAGAAAGAATTTCGTAAGCTCTCATCGGATCATCCATTCGTGATGCTGCATTTAGTCTTGGTGCTATCATAAAACCAACATCATCTTCATTTAAATATTTCTGGTCAATTTTCATTTTAGAAAGAAGTTTTTGTAAACCAACACGAGGTGATTTTTTAAGAACCTTCATTCCAAAATATGATAAAGCTCTATTCTCTCCTAAAAGAGGAACGAGGTCTGAAAGTGTAGCAATACCAACCATATCTAATAACCATTTTTCCCAACCAGTATTTATCTTATAAAATTCACCATACTTTTTTACAAATCCTTGTACTAATTTAAAAACAACTCCAGCTCCACACAATGTTTTTTCTGGATAATCATCTACTTTTGGATTTAATATGGCATACGCGCGAGGCAAAGTAGTGTGTGGTAAATGATGATCTGTCACAATGACATCAATCCCTTGTACTTCTGCTTGAGCAATTTCAGAAACTGCAGTAATTCCAAGATCAATAGTAATTAAAAGTTTCACTTTTTTTTCGACAAATTGTTCTATGGCAGAAGAATTCAAACCATAACCTTCAGAATTTCTACCAGGAATATAAACCTTATAATTCTCATAACCTATTTTTTTAAATAAATCCTCTAAAACGACTGCCCCAGGAATACCGTCACAATCATAATCAGCATAAATAATAGTTTTTTCTTTATTTTCTATTACCTCAAAAAGTTTAACACAAGCTTTTTCCATATCTTTCATTTTAAATGGATCATGTAAATCTCTTTCATAGTCTGGATTTAAAAAAATTTCAGCTAAAGCTTGATCTTTTATTCCCCTTTTTTGTAAAATTGTCCTTAATAATTCAGAATATTTCTGCATAAATGCAATTTTAACATAATTTGATATAATAATCGCATGGTAAATTGTATCTTCTGTAAAATAATTAAAAAAGAAATATCATGTGAAAAGATTTATGAAGATGAAGAATTTTTATCTTTTGTAGATATTGAACCAGTAGCATTTGGTCATATCTTAGTAATCCCCAAAAAACATATCATTTGGATGCAAGATGCTGATGATAATACAATATCTGGAATATTCAAATTGTCTAAGAAGCTAATGCTGGCTATAAAGAAAGCTTTCAACTGCGACTATGTACAGCTCGCAATAAGTGGAAAAGATATACCACATTTTCATATACATCTAATACCACGTTATTTTAACGATGGACTTTCAAACTGGCCAACAAAAAAATATAATGAAATAAAAATAGAAGAAGTAACAAAAAAAATAATAAAAGAAATTATTTAAGTGCTTTTATTCCCGGGAGGGTTCCATTAGACAAAAAATCTAAGGTAGCTCCTCCTCCTGTAGAAACAAAAGTGAACTTCTTTTCCAATTTTAATTTAGAAATCAAAGAGACGATATCTCCTCCCCCTATTATACTTTCTGTATTAGTTTTTGAAATTATTTTCAATATCTTTTTTGTTGCCTCTCCCCCATCTTTCTCATATTCACCCAATGGTCCATTCCAAAGAATTAATTTAGATTTCTTAATTAAACTAGTTAAATCTTTAACTGTATTTTCTCCAATATCTATTATATTGTCTCCTTTTTCTATTTTTTCTAAATTTTTCTCAATCAATTTATTATTTGAACTTACTAAAACATCCTTAGGTAAGATTATCTTTTTACTTTTTAAAATATTTTTAAAATCATAATTTTCAGAATCTACTAACGAAATTCCAGTCTCGCATCCTTTCTTTTTCAAAAGAGTATTCCCTAATGCACCACCTACAAATACATAATCTGCTGTTTTAATATATCTTTTTATCAAAGGTAATTTCGTTGAAAATTTGGCCCCACCTGTTATATAAAGAAATGGATGTTTTATGTTTTTTATAACTCTTGATAAGCTTTTTACTTCTTCTTCCAATTGAAAACCAGCGTAGCTTGGTAAATACTTCGGCAAAGATAATATAGATGCATGATTTCTATGAGAAACAGAAAAAGCATCATTTACATATATATCTCCTAATTTTGAAATCTCTTTTGCAAAATTTTTATCATTTTTTGTTTCTCCTTCAAATTTTCTTATGTTTTCAAAAAAAGAAACTCTATTTTTAGAGATTTTTGAAATTTTAAAAAAATGTTTTATTATTGGCTCTAAACTTTCACTACCATCCTTGCCTAAATGTGTCATGAGTAAGACGTTTGCACCTTTATTTATTAAGAATTTAATAGTCGGTAAAGATTTTTTGATTCTAAAATCATCTAAAATGATCCCATTTTTTATAGGTACATTAAAATCTACACGAACTAATACTTTTTTATTTTTTAAATTTTTTATTTGTTTAATGCTTCGCATATTTTTATAATTTTAGAAAACTTTTTTGGATCTAGGCTTGCTCTTCCTAGAAGAAAGCCATCTGCATGACCATTTTTAATAAATTCTTCAGTATTTTTTTCGTCAACTGATCCTCCGTAAATAATCCTAATATTTTTAATATCCTTAACTCCAAATTTATCACTTAAAACTTTCCTAATAAAAATATTCATTTCTCTAAACTCTTCTGGGGTTGCAGGTAATGCCCCTTTGCCTATAGCCCAAACTGGCTCATAAGCAATAACAATCTTCGAGATAGAATTTCTGGAAACTTTATCCAGAGACTCTTCTATCTGTGTCTTTATAAAATTTAAATATTCATGATTTTCATCTCTCATATTTTCTCCAACACAAACAACAGGAACAAGTCCAGAAGAAAGCGTGGATTTTATTTTTTTATTTATATCATTATTATTTTCTCCTAATGTGCGTCTTTCTGAGTGACCCAAAATAACATATTTACAACCAATACTACAAAGCATTTCAGGTGAGATCTCTCCAGTATAAGCACCAATATTTCCAATAAAGGCATCTTGTGCACCCAATGTTATCTTTTTAGAAATTTTTCTAAATTTTTCTAAATATAAAAAAGGAGGACAAATAACTACATCAGTTTTTTTAATACTTGGAAGTTCTTTTATGATTTCAAGAAATAATTTCTCTGCTTCTACTGAAGAACGCGGATTCATCTTCCAATTACCACATACTATTTTTTTTGTAATTTTATTTACAGTATTTTTAGACATAAAACAATTGTATCATATTATATAGATTTTATTTCTCCATCCATTCTTCTACTACCCATGAACCAGAAGGTCCACTAGAAAAATTATTATTAGTCAAACCAGATTCATAAGTAATACTAGATCCACCAGAGACAATTATTCTATATCCTGTAGCTTCTTTTAGAGAAGCACCACCAGAGATAGTGATAGTGCCAAAAGGAGCGTATGCAATAACAGCACCAGCTCCACCAGAAATCAACATTGCATCACTCTCAGTAGAAGTAGAAAACATCATAATATAACTTCCTTCAGTACCAGATCCGCTTGCATGACCTCCTCCAGAAATAGAAACTTCATCATCAGAAATAATTACCTCATCATTTGAGCCATAACTTGAATCAAGTTTAATCGTTCCACCACCATTAAGAGTAATCTCTCCTGTAACCCATAGTCTACCAGTAACATTTAAGATACCTCCACCTGAGACTGTCAAATTTCCAATTATCTTTTTAGGACCCAGGGTTGCACCAGCCCAACCCACCGAATAATTACCATTATAAACTCCACCTGCCTCTGCTTCTGTTTTCCATTGTAAAATATTTGCTTCTGAAACAGGAAAATCTATATAAGTCGGATCAGTCTGCAAGATACAAGGCTTGTTGTTACCAGTCCCTGTTTGACAATATATATTTCCAGTAGCGTTCGTATAATTTACAGTATGAGCCTGAGCAGAACCAGATATAGTACCAACATGAAGCTGATTCCACTGACTAAGAGAATTACCTTGTATAAGTCCATTAAAACCACCAAGGTAAATACCAAAATAATAATCAAGTCCTTCTGGTGTTGTATTGTTCCAGATCCCACTTGATTGACCAATCTTTCCAACACCATTTAAATATCCATTATTTGATGCACCAATAACATAATATTTACTACTAGAAGTACTTGCATCAAGAATTAACCAATAAGTCGTGGCAACATCAAGTAACGGGTTAGACGAGAAAGTAATATTTAACCATCCATATGAAGTAGTAACAGCAGAAGCAGAAAGTGTTCCACTAGCATATATTGTAGTACCAGGATTTCCATTTACATCATTGACTATCTTAACAGTAGCATTACTTGGATTACCAACTTTTTTAACATAAATTTGAATTTTATTTAATGGACTTTCTGTTCCAACTTTAAAACTTTGAGCAATATCTTGAGTACTATTTGTATTTCCAAATGTAACATTGTAGTCTGGAATTCCAACTCCATTTTCTTGGTCTGCAGCTAGAGCAGGACTATTAGCTGAAATTGCTGTACCAGTGATGATAGCAGAACCATCTCCAGTAATTGGACCATTTGCATATATATTTCCGTTTACGGTACCACTACCAACTAAATTAATACCACCTTGTCCTACCTGTACTCCATAATTGAAAGAAACACCACTGCCAGTAGAAAGTTTTAAACCTATTTGTCTTTCATAATTTGAAACATCACCAAGTGACATAATCTGCTTTTCACCACCTTCCAGAGTTGTAATAGTAGTCGTGGTCGAATTAGAATCGAGCGTAATATTTTCATTTGTTCCTATCATTTTATTTTTTAATATTCTATAAAATGCATCTTCAATACCTGATTCAGCTAAGAAAAATGATCTCTTTGAACTTAAATCAACATTAGCATTTTTAAATTCACGAATAGATGGTGAAACAAGACCAGAAATTATAGCAAGAGAAATAAAAAGAAAAAAAACAATAGACACCAACATTGCAGCACCTGACTGATTATTAACTTTTTTTTGTTTTTGTTTTTGCATTTTTAAAATTTATAATTCGTGATTTGCTTAATAATCACCACGAAGAACTACTGTATTATAAAAATCTTCAGTACGATCTTGTAAATCATGACCAGACTTGACAGTTAAAACTATTTTTATCGCCGTACTTTTAGTTGTATTTATTTGTGTAAAGACAATGTTGTTTACTACAATATTTGATGTATTCAAATTTCCAATAAATATATCATTCTCCAACAGCCTAATATTAGAATCAAGCAATGAAAATTCTATGGTTTTATTTACCCCTTCTGCATCTTTTGTATTAAGTTTTAAACTGTTTGAAGTTATTGAATTTATACTATAAGCACCTCTTATTTCTCGAGAGATTCTTTCTAGTGTACTACCTCCCTGCATTAATTCTGCTTGTATTGTGGTTTCACTAAAAGCTTTTGTCATAGTAATCATAGAGTTAATCACAGCAATAGAAAGAATAGCAAAAAGAAGAATATAAAAAATAGTTTCCAAAAGAGCATATCCGCTATTTCGTTTACTCTTAAAACAGAATGATTTATTTACTTTTTTTGTTGTATAAAAATTTTTCATAAGATTTTATTCTGAAAAAATATCCATAATATAAAAAGATAAAGTCTTACTTAGTGTTTCTCCTCCATCAATCCAAGATACAGTAATAGTAATTAATTTAGTTCCAGGATCGTCTATACCCAGGCTTTCTATATCATCGGTAGACACATTACGATTAACATTTGATATATTTACTTTTCTAACAAAGATCCCAGTAGTAGACGGTATATTAGATAATGTCCATGTTCCACCTGAAAAAGTAAAATAATAATCAGTACCAATATTTAATGTAGAAATATTATTCCATGAATTATCCCGAATAATCCGCATTGACTCAGCACCCTCTTCTAGTAAGAATGAAGCCTCTTTTACATGAAGTGCTTGACGAGAAACAAAAATAGATTTTTGGGTAACAGACATTGCAGCCAAAACAGAAACAACAATAATAGATATTGCCACTATTACTTCTACCATCATAAATCCGCCTGAAATTTTTTTAAAATTCTTCATTTTTTTATTTCGTATTTTCTAATCTAATTTTTTCATTCGTAATTCGTAATTGTTGATTCGTAATTGACTTTAATCTACACCAACTGCTCCAGTGGAATAAATCGTAATAATCTTCGAGGTAGAAGGAACAGAAACAGTTATGGTGCCTACCTTGTTTGGCACACCAGAAAGACGTTCAAAATAAACATCCCCAGAACTAGAACTGACACCTCCCAATGTAACATTAGAAATATTGGCTGGAGAAATTATTTTTATAATTTTATTATCTAAAGCACTTTCAGAAAAAATATTTCCTTTAAAAATTATTATTTCATCAGATTCAAAATGTACACCATACTCGAAGGAATCAACAGATGCCAAACTTTGAGACTGGGCACTATGCAAAGTAGACACGACATCTTCTATTGTATTTTTAAATATTTGATTTTCTTTTATTTTTGAAAATTGAGGAAATACAATCAAAGATAAAATACCTATTATCGCTACAACTAATAATATTTCTATAACACTTATTCCTTTTTGATAAAATTTTTTCATATTTTTTATTGAATATTGTCCAGCACTGAATACAAAGGTGAAATCATAGATATAGCAAAGAATCCGACAGCAGCACCAATAAAAATCATAAGTAGAGGCTCAATAACCACAGAAAGATTTTTAGTTTTATTTTCTATCTCTGCTTCATAAAAAGAAGAAACCTGAAGCAACATATCCGACAACTTACCAGTCTCCTCTCCTACTTCTATCATTTCTGTCATCATAACTGGATAAAGATCTAAGTTTTCTTCAAAAGCTTTTGAAAATGGAGCACCTTTTTCTATTTCCTCCTTGGCTTGCATTAACACTTTTTTATAATAAACATTTTGAACAACATCTTTTGTTATATCTAATGCCCTAATAATAGAAACTCCTGATAATAAAAGGGAAGACATTGTACGCGTAGTACGTGCAGTATTTAATTCTTTCGATAAATTACCAACAAAAGGAAGCCTTAAAATCACAAAATCAACATACTTAGTCATAAACGGAGCACGCAAAAAAGAGACAATACTAAAGACAGATCCTATTATTAAAACAAATGATAATAATAAATATTCAGAGAAAAAATTACCTAACAAAATTATAAATTTTGTAGATGTGGGCAACTCTACACCAAGCTCTTGAAATGTTCTAGCAAGAGTAGGTACAACAAAAGCAAACATTAATACACCTATCAAAATCATAGCAGATAAAATAACACCAGGGTAAATAAGAGCACCTTTAACTTTTTTACTCAAAGACTGTGCTTTTTCTAAATTCATACCGACTTCGGTCAGAGCACCAGCAAGATCACCAGATTCTTCCCCTGCACGTGTCATAGATATAAAAAGTTTAGAAAAAACATTAGGGAATTTTACAAGACCAGAAGAAAGAGTTCCACCAGCATTTATTTCCTCACTCAATGATGTTAATATTTTATTTAACTCAGTATTTTTTGTTTGTTTTTTTAGAACTGATAATGCTCTAAACAAGGAAAGTCCTGCTTTAAGCATCCCACTCAAATTTTTAGTAAAAATAATTAATTCTTCATTTTTTATTCTTGAAAATAAACGCTGAAATAAAGACAAAAAATAAGAGGAATTATTGTCATGTTCTGATATAGATATTGGAATATTTCCACGAGATTTTAACTCACGAGAAAGAGAAAGACGGTCTGTCGCTTCCATCATCCCTTCAAAAATTTCTCCATTTTTTAATTTTGCTTTATAAGTAAAAAGCATAGATATATTCTGATCAACTATTCACTAACAACCCTAAACACTTCCTCTAGACTTGTTTGACCCAAAACAGCATTAAAAACACCATCTTCTAAAATGGTTATCATGCCCTCTTTTTTTGCTTGTTCTTCTATCTCGTCCTGAGAACTTCCACGTATAATTAATTCTTTTATAGAAGAAGAAACTTTTAATACTTCGTGTATTCCAATACGACCTGCATATCCATCTACAGATTCATTATTTTTTACTGGTTTATAAAATGGAACTTCTTTCCATTCATCCTCAGGTCCTATTATTTTTTCATTTTTAAGTATTAAAAGCATGCGATCTAAATCAACAAGCTTACCTAAATTTTTTATTTCATTAGTAGATAAAAAATATTTTTCTTTACTATCTACAAGTTTTCTTACCAACCTTTGTGCAATAATAGTTTTAACAGTTGAAATTATTAAAAAGGGCAAGACTCCTATATCTATCAATCTTGGAATAGCTCCTGATGCAGAATTGGTATGTATTGTAGACAAAACAAGATGTCCTGTGAGAGAAGCATTGATTGCAAGTCCTGCTGTCTCGTTATCACGAATCTCTCCTACCATTAGAATATCAGGGTCTTGTCGCAAAAGAGAACGAAGCCCATTTGCAAAAGTAAGACCAATCTCTGGCTTTACTTGAGTCTGATTTACACGTTGTATTTGATATTCAATAGGATCTTCTACTGTAGAAATATTAACTTCTGGCCTATTTAAAATATCAAGCATCGTATAAAGTGTCGTTGTCTTTCCAGAACCAGTAGGTCCAGTAGCCAACACCATTCCTATTCTTTGTTTTAAAGAATCATGAATTCGTTCTAGCCCTTCACCGTGAAACCCTAAAGATTCTAAAGAAAAACCATGAGTGTTTTCTTTAAGAATTCTTATTACTGTCTTCTCACCATAAAAAGTAGGTAATGTAGAAACACGAAAAGAAACTTTTTCTCCGTTTTGTTCTATTTTAAATCTTCCATCTTGTGGTAATCTTTTTTCATCAAGTTTTAAATTAGCCAATACTTTTATACGAGTAGTTATTCCCGGTGCAGCGTTTTTGTCTAATATCATTGCATCATGCAATATTCCATCTATTCTATATCTCACAACCAATTCCTTTTCTCCTGGCTCTACATGTACGTCAGAAGCATTTTGTAAAATTGCATGAAAAATAAGAGAGTCTACGATCTTAACTATTGGCAGATCTTCTGCTAAGGCTTTCAACTCTTCTTCTGTTTTTTCAAATTCTTTTTTATAAGGATCAACATCTATAGAAGCAGATTCTTTCTGAATAATATTATCAAAGTCAGCTTGCAAACTTTTTCTATATTGAATAAGTGCAGTCTTGATCGAATCAGTATCAGTAATTCTAGGCAAAATCCTTTCACCAGAACGTTTTTTGATAAAGTCAATCATCGGTAAGTCATCTACATCAAGCATAGCTACTTCAAGACCAATTTCACTTTTATTATAAGCAATAATATTATGATTCCTTGCAATAGGCTCAGGAACAAGAGAAAGAATAGAGAAATCAATTTTTTTATTAATCAAACTAATAAAAGGTATTTCTAAAACGAAAGCTTCCATACGTCTCAAGTCAGTTTCTGATATTTTTCCATCTGACAACAAAATATTACCAAGCTTTTGATTCTTTGCTTTAGCTTTGTCTATTGATTCATTAAGTACAGAACGTGTGACAAGTCCAGATTCTAAAATAACTTTTTCCAATTGTTTTTCATTAATCTGCATTCATATATTATAGCAACAAACTAATAAAAAATCCCCTTACTTTTAAGTAAAGGGATTTTTTTATAAAGAAAATTTTAAATCACACTTAAAATTAATTTAAATATTAATTTTCTTTCCATCCTGGATTATCTATTTTTAATTGTGAACAAGAATCAGTCGTTCCACCATTTAAACCTTCACAATTCCACTTAAAAGAATCAACAGTCTCAGTAAGTGGTATTGATGTTCCAGAGATACAAGAATAAGCTATTTGTGGATTACTACAGACTCCATCTACTGGTATCTTATTTTCTACACAAGAAGCATCGCTACCACCACCAGTACCAGGACAAGTCCAAGCATAAGAAGTAGGATTCTCGTGTTGGTCAGTTGAAAGGGCAGAAGAAAGACAATAATAAGGCGTAGTCGAACATTTCCCATCTTCAAATGGAACAACTACAGCATTCTCACAAATTCCTAAAGTAGGATTCCAAACATCTCCTGTTGCTGTATCACAAACTGCAGAAACAGCAACTGGTGGAGTCACAAGAGAAACCGAATTGTTATAAAGATAAAATGTTCTAGAGTTATAAGGAACAACTACAGATGCTATTCCTGATTGAGGAGAAACTAAAGTAGTAGTTACATTTTGATCAGTCATACCAGAAGCAGTAATAGCAGTTGGTGTTCCTGTTGGATTTAATATTTCCCAATCAAGTTTTACAGTACAACTAGATGATCCTGTGGCAATAACACAAGAAGAACTTTCAGGAACAAGAGTACCTGACATTGTTTCAACAACAGGAGTTTCACATTTTCCTAAAGTAGGATTCCAAACATCTCCTGTTGCTGTATCACAAACTGCAGAAACAATAACTGGTGGAGTCACAAGAGAAACCGAATTGTTATAAAGATAAAATGTTCTAGAGTTATAAGGAACAACTACAGATGCTATTCCTGATTGAGGAGAAACTAAAGTAGTAGTTACATTTTGATCAGTCATACCAGAAGCAGTAATAGCAGTTGGTGTTCCTGTTGGATTTAATATTTCCCAATCAAGTTTTACAGTACAACTAGATGATCCTGTGGCAATAACACAAGAAGAACTTTCAGGAACAAGAGTACCTGACATTGTTTCAACAACAGGAGTTTCACATTTTCCTAAAGTAGGATTCCAAACATCTCCTGTTTTTGTATTACAAAAAGCAGAAACAGTAACCCCAGAACCAGTTGGCGATTCAGAAGTAGGAACAAGTGATTTGGCATTATTATAAAGATAAAATGTTCTAGAACTATATGGGACAGTCAAGAGCTTAGTACCTGATGTTCCAGTTAAATTTATATCTGACATTCCACTTGCTGTAATAGCAGAAGTCGCTCCTTCTGGATTAGTTACACTCCAAGAAGAATTTACAGTACAACTAGATAATCCTGTTTCAATAACACAATAAGAACTTGCTGGGACAAGAGTACCTGACATTACGGGTGTAAATGTAGCCGTAACATTCTTAGCTGTCGTCATAGTTACTGAACATTTCCCAGTAGTGTTAGTACATGCTCCTGACCAGCCAGTGAATGTGTAGCCAGTTCCTGCTGAAGCAGTTAACAAAACTGAAGTATCGTAATTATATGATTCTGTACAATCAGATCCACAACTAATTCCAGTAGGATCTGAAGAGACTGTACCTGTGCCTGATTTTGTTACAGTAAGTAAATATTTATTTAATGTAAATGTAGCAGTACAACTTTTATTAGATGTCATTACAACTGAACCATCATAACAATCTGAATCTCCACTCCAACCAGAAAATACTGAACCTGTAGATGGTGTAGGTGTAAGAACAACCGAGGTATTATAATTAAATGAAAGCGTACAATTAGTTCCACAATTAATTCCTGATGGATTTGAAATTACGGTTCCTGCTCCTGTTCCTGCTTTTGTTACAGTAAGTGAGTATTTATTTAATGTAAATGTAGCAGAAACAGTACAACTACTTGTAATTGCTCCTGTAGTATATGTACTTCCATTTAATGTACCATTACAACCTGAAACTGAACCTATCGAATATCCTTCATTTGATGTAACTGTAAATGTCGCAGTACTACCATAGTTTACACTTTTTGAAGAAGGAAAAATGGTTCCACCAGTTCCAGCTGTTGCTGTTACTGTATATGTATTTGGTGTAAATGTAGCCGTAACATTCTTAGCTGTCGTCATAGTTACTGAACATTTCCCAGTAGTGTTAGTACATGCTCCTGACCAGCCAGTGAATGTGTAGCCAGTTCCTGCTGAAGCAGTTAACAAAACT
>Ga0209416_1000094_pt1 | contig 100159 bp, 93 predicted proteins | sample RifGroF1_FD_184001 | JGI IMG/M metagenome (GOLD analysis project Ga0209416, IMG submission 184001) | Groundwater microbial communities from Rifle, Colorado, USA - Groundwater F1 (SPAdes) (version 2) | ecosystem: Environmental > Aquatic > Deep subsurface > Groundwater | place: Rifle, Colorado... | reverse complement strand
ATGATAGGGTGTCTCTTCCTCCATATAGTGCAGTTGATTTTATATATTGGTCTGATAATAGGGCAGGGGATAATGTAAATATTTCTTCATTGAAAGTCTTACTTTCAAGAGAGAATCCTGTTAATGGGGATCTGAGAAATATTTTGTATGTTGAGGGTGAGTATGAGAGTACCCCTATTAAATATATAATTTACAAATATCCTAGAAATGGTATTACAAAGACATATCCTGGATTAGGAGCTATTGGTAATAGTGAGGGAATACTTAAAGGGATGATACTAGATAGGATATATGTAAAACCGGGAATACAGTTTGTAAAATGGGAGGCAGAAGAGAATGAAGATTTGGTAATGTTAAGGATATTTGTTAAGAATATATCCAATTTTGTTCTTAAAAATATACTTTTTAATCATGGAGAATACTCTCTAAAAAAAGATTTTGAACCTGGGGAAGAGTATATGTATGAATATATATTAAAAGGAGAAGATATCAACAGTTTAGGATATGCAAATATATATGATCCTAATCAAGTAACTCAGTGTGTTGTATTAGGAGAGCATATGGAATCAAACTATGTAGGAGAATCTGTGATTGTTGCTGGTGTTAGAGAGTATAATGGGCAGTACATTTCATATACTGGTTCTAGAATTAAGCCCTATCTAGAGAGTTTCTGTATTACAAGGATACCATATACTTTGTATTCAGAAGAGATTAAATTGGAGGAAGAGGGAATAACAGAGGAAGTTGTAGAAGAAGAGAATTTTGGAGAGGTTTTGGGTATTAAGAAATTACCACAAACAGGGATTAATTTATCTAGTTTTCTTGTTGTATTCCCTTTACTTTGGTACTATCTATTAAGGAGATTAAGAAAATGAAAGTAAAATTTACAATTCCAACATATGTACAGAAAGTAGCAAGAATACTCTCTAAAGAGGGGTATGATGTATATCTTGTTGGTGGAGCTATTAGAGATATTGTAATGGGCAAGAAACCTCATGATTTTGATTTAGCTACAAATGCACTACCAGACGAAATGTTAGAACTTTTTCCAAAGGCTGTTTCAACGGGTGCAAAATTCGGTACCGTTATTGCTCTTGTATCAGATATGGAAGGAGAAAACAAAGAAGTAGAGGTTACAACTTTTAGAAGTGAAGCTGAATATATTGATGGTAGATGGCCAAGTAAAGTGGAGTTTGTAAATGAGATAGACAAAGACTTGGGGAGAAGAGATTTTACCATCAACGCTATGGCTCTAGACCTTTCCTCTGATGAATTGGATGGAGAAGAGATAGATAGGGAGTGGGATATATATGATCCTTTTAGTGGTATTACAGATATTAATTTAAAATTAATTAGAGCTGTAGGTACACCTCTTGAAAGGTTTAAAGAGGATGGATTAAGAGCCTTTAAGGCATGTAGGTTAGCATCACAATTAGATTTTGATATTGAGAGTGATACTTTTGAAGCAATTAAACAGAGTATACCTGTTGCTAAACAGGTATCAATGGAAAGAATTAGAGATGAATTTATGAAATTACTTTTAAATTCGGCTAAACCTTCAAAGGGTGTAGAACTAATGAGAGAGACAGGATTACTTAATATCTTTCTTCCCGAATTACTAGAAGGATATGGTGTTGAACAGAAGCTGTATCATGCTCATGATGTATATACTCATAGTTTAAGAACTTGCGATTTTGCAGAAGACTCTGTAAAACTTGCTGCTTTACTTCATGATATTGCAAAACCGAGAACGGATATGGGAAATGGTCACTTCTATGGTCATGATGTAGTAGGGGTTGAGATGGTTGAGGACATCATGAAGCGTCTTAAGTTTTCAAAATCAGAGATAGAGAGGACTAAACTTCTAGTAAAAAACCATATGTTCTACTATCCTCATTCTCAACAGGATATTGGTAAAGAAAAAGAAGAGAAACTTTCCTTTAGCCAATGGAGTGATTCTGCTGTAAGAAGATTCTTAAATAGGGTGGGGGAAGAAAATGTGGAAGATCTTTTTAAGTTAAGAATAGCGGATGCAACCTCTAATCCAAATAGTCCATTTCAACCAGAAGAGATTACTGAATTACAAAAACACATCTCCAGAGTAAGAGCACAGGATATGGCTTTAAAGATAACGGATTTGGATATAAATGGAGAGGATTTACAGGGGATAGGGATTAAACCGGGTCCTCAAATGGGGAGTGTATTAAAAAGGTTGTTAGATATTGTAATAGAGGACCCATTAATGAATACAAAAGAGAAACTGTTGGATGAAGCGAAGCATATGTTGTAATATTTAAATAATTAATTTTGTTAACTGCCCGATATGAAGTTAAAATTTTGTGGTGCTACTAGAACAGTTACCGGATCATGTTACTTTGTTGATACTGATGAGTTCAAATTTTTGGTTGACTGTGGTGCATTTCAAGGAAAAGATGAATTAGATGCTCTTAACTATGAACCTTTTCCTTTCAATCCCTCTGAATTGGATGCGATATTTCTGACACATGCTCACTATGATCACTGTGGACGAATTCCAATGCTTGTTAAACAGGGTTTTAAAGGAAGAATCATTGGTACTCAACCGACAAGAGACTTAGCTAAGATTGTTTTGTTAGATTCTGCAAAACTACAACAAGAGGAGTATGAGAGATGGCAATCTAGAAGTAAAAAAGAGGTTCCAGGTCAAAATCTCTCAGCAGAAGGATCTTTGTATGCACAAAGAAAACCTCTTTTTTCTGAAGCTGATGTAGAAGCTATGTTTGATCTCTTTGATGTATATCCCTACGGAGCATCTGTTGATATGAAGAAGGGAGTTGAATTTAGAATGAGAGATGCAGGACATATATTGGGTTCAGCAATGATTGAATTTTGGGTAAAGACCAAAGAGGGAAGGGACAGAAAATTTGTATTTAGTGGAGACTTAGGTCAACCAGGAGCTAGAATTGTAAGAGATCCTGATTTAGTAAGAGAGGCAGACTATGTAATATGTGAAGCTACATATGGTAACAGATTACACAAGAGTAAAGATGAAACTGTATTAGAACTACTTTCAATATTAAAACAGGCACAAGAGCAAGGAGGTAATGTTTTAATACCTTCATTTGCAATCGAGAGAACCCAAGAAATACTGTATGAGATTAATCTGTTTGTTGAAAATAAATTACTTGAGAATTTGGAAGTATATCTAGATAGTCCTATGGCATCTAAAGCTACAGACATATTTAAGCAGTACCCAACTTTCTATGATGAAGATGCTCGAAGATTACTTGAAAAGGGAGATGACCCTTTCCACTTTCCTGGACTAGTAGCAGTAGATTCTGCAGAAGAATCTAAAAGATTAATATCTAAAAAGGGAGTAGTCATAATAGCAGGAAGTGGAATGTGTACTGGAGGAAGGATAGTGCATCACATTAAAAATCATATAGAGAAAGAAAATACTCATATGGTTTTTGTAGGATACCAAGTAGAGGGTACACTTGGAAGAAAAATAGTAGATAGAAATCCAGAGATTAGAGTAATGGGTCAAACTTTACAGGTTAAAGCACAAGTTCATACCTTAGGTGGGTTCTCAGCTCATGGTGATCAAAGGGATTTACGATATTGGTTAAGAAGTTTTGGTCATTCTCCCAAAAAGATATTCATTGTACATGGAGATGAAGAGATTGCTATTGGATTTGGAACAAATATTAAATCTGAATTAGGAATAGAAGTAGACATACCTAAATTAAATGAAGAGTTTGATCTAAAGTAAAATGAGTGTTAAACAGATATTAGAGATAGAAAAAGATATAAAAGAATTGAACATTCAGGGTGCGACCAATGTTGCTATTGCAACTTTGGAAGGTATGAAGATTTTCATAGAAGAATCAAATATTTCTGATAAAGAGATGTTTTACAAAGAGTTAGAAAGAGTAGGGTATAAATTAGCTAATGCTAGATTAAACGAACCTTTAGCTAGAAATGGAGTAAAGTATGTTACTTTCCAATTTAAAAGAAAGAGGGATGATTTACACTCTATAAATGACATGAAACAACAGTTATTAGACTTTTGTGATGACTATTTATTTAAGATATCAGATTCTAAAAGAAGTATAGTTGAATTAGGAGTCCCATATGTTAAACATTTTGAAAATGTACTTACTCATTGTCACTCTTCAACAGCGGTTTCAATACTAAAAGGTATTGCTCAAGGAAATAGTTCATTTGATGTTGTTTGTACAGAAACGAGACCTCTATTTCAAGGTAGAACCACTGCTAAAAGTCTTTTAGAGGACGGTATTTCAACCACTATGATAGCTGATAGCGCTGCTGAATCCTTTGTCATCGGTAGGGGCTCTGTTCCAATAGATGCAGTGTTTATAGGGTGTGATCAAATTACCCTAGATGGGTACTGTATAAACAAGATAGGGAGCTGGGGTATTGGTATGGCAGCTTACTATACTAGTAAGCCCCTATATGTTGTTTCACCACTTCTAAAGGTAGATCCCAAAATGAAAGTACAAGATATTTCAATAGAAATTCGTGAAGATGATGAATTATGGGGTGATGCACCCAAGGAACTTAAGATGTTTAACCCTGCATTCGAGATAGTAGATGCAAAACTTATTACTGGCTTTATGACCGAATTTGGTATTATTAAACCAAGTGAGATACATGATATTATTAAAGCTAAATATACATGGCTTTTTGAAGATTAATTTAAAATTTTAAAAATATGGCACTATACTTAAAGAGTAAGAAGTTTGACCTAGGAGCAGGTAAAGATTTATTCGTTTTGATGCATACTGAGGATGCAGATGACCTAGGTATTAAGGAAGGAGAGGTACTTTTACTTGGTTTTAAAGATGTAGAACTTTACGTAAAAGTTATAATTACGGATAGTGAGGTAGAGGTCGGAGAAGTGGGTCTGTATGAGGAATTAACAGATGAATATCATATACCACAGGGTAGAAAAATCTTACTTGATATACCTGCCTCTACTAAGTCATTGGATGCAATTAGGAAAAAGATCTCTGGTCAGAGACTAAATGAAGCAGAATTGCTCTCAATTATGGAAGATATTGGTTCTAGGAGATTAAAAGAGACAGAAGTGGCATTTTTTGTTGCTACATTCTTTAGTCCAGGGTTTGATGATAGCGAGATAGCAGCCATGACTAAAGGCATGGCCGAATCAGGTGAGATTTTAGATTTTAAATATATAAAAGATAACAAAGGGTTGGTTGTAGATAAGCATTCAATAGGTGGTACAGCTGGAAAGGGAATCACACCAACCTTAGTTCCAATATTAGCAGCAGCTGGCCTAGTAGTACCTAATACATCTACAAGAGCTATTACATCTCCAGCAGGTACCACGGATATCTTAGAAAGTGTTATGCCTGTATCTTTGACAAAAGAGCAGGTATACAAGGTTGTAGAAAAGACTGGGGCATGTATGATATGGGGTGGATCATTGTACTTAGCTCCTGCTGACGATGAAATCATTAATGTAGAGAGGTCTTTAAGAATACAAGAGTTCCAAAAAGTTTTAGTTAGTATTGTAGCTAAAAAGATTGCAATGGGAGTTACCTTTGTACTAATAGATTTGCCATATGGTAAGGGTACTAAACTTGAAAGACCTGACGATTTAGAATTTCTCTCTAGAGAATTTGAGAAACTGTTTCATAAGTTTGGAATAAAGTGTGTAACACACAAAAGAGTAGTAAATGGCCCTGATGGAAATGGAGTAGGTCCACTTCTGGAAATGCAAGAGTGTCTTAAAGTGCTTGAGAGAGATGAGAAACGATCAGAGATGTTAGAGGATACTGTAGTGGAGATGGCAGCTAAGATATTTGAGAATACAGGTAAGGCCAAGAAGGGTATGGGTAAGAAATTTACTCTAGACCTATTAGACTCAGGTAAAGCATTAAAGAAATTCTGGGATATAGCTAAGGCACAAGGGGAGAAGAAGGAAAAGAAATCATCTGAACTAAAGGTAGGTTCACTAAAGCATGAGGTTAAATCTTCAAAGAGTGGAGTATTAAAGAATATATGTACAAGAGAGATAGTAGAGGTCGCTAGGTCTTTAGGTACTCCTAAAATTAAGGAAGCAGGTATCTATTTTAATAAAATGGTTGGAGACAAGGTTCAAAAGGGAGATACTCTTATGACCCTATATGCTACTACAAAGGATAGAATGGAGGATGGTATTAATGCTATTGATTTTGATAAACTTTTCGAGATTTAATTCTTCTTACTAATATTGTTATTAATGAGAGAAGTAGAATTAGCAGTATTAGAACGACTGTTATTGGTAATACTATTATTAATGCTTTTCCAAGGGATGTAGTTTTAACTAAGATATTCAGAGTATCTTCCATCCCGCCATCTTGCCCAATAGCGATATCACTGTAGGAAAAGAGGGAATCTATCTCAGGGATCTCTTGCTCATTTATCGCATATACAGAGATAACATAGTTATCCTTTGTAAAACTACTTAGGTCAATCTTGTCGGCAGTATATATACCGAGATTGGTTTCGTCATCATCATAGAAAGTTTCCCAAAGAATTGAATCAATGTTTGTTCCTATTTGCATATTTACACTCTCATACGTAGGATCAATACTTAACCAACCATATTCAGGTACCCATACTTGAACCCATTGATGAGGGACATTTCCTTCCGAATCCTTTATACCTCCAAGATTAATGTAACCAACAGCAGCTCTGGCAGGTATTCCTTGAGCTCTAAGCAGTGCTATCATTGAATCAGAGTATTCCATACATACTGAACTCCCTCCTTGTAATGCTGCCTTAGCCCCAATTCTTTCATTGTCGCTATCAGCTTTACTGTAATCATATTCAAGTACATCATTAATATATGCATAATCTTTTTCTATTACATCCATAATATATTCTTGATCTGTAGAAAGCTCTAATGCCTTAGTTTGGATAAAAGTATCTGTTGTTTCCCAAAATTTAGTAGGTAAAAGGTATTGAGTTAGTTTACTATCTTTTTTTACTAACTCTCTGTACTCAGTGTATTTATAATTTGGTATATCTCTAATATTTTCATAATCATTTTGTTCTACCCATATATACCCATATATATATATCGCAGAATCTTTATTGGCTGGAACTTCAAATGTACCAATAATATTACCCTCTAAGTCCATCGTTATCTTTTTAGGTTTAGGATATATTTCCTCTATCATTACTTTTTGATTTGTTTCAGCAAACTCTCTGGGTAAGGGAATTTGATAGATATTGGTAGAAAGAGCATTAATAGCAGAAGAGTACTTCTCTGGAACAATATTATCTGTCTTTGGAGTTTTTAACTTTGTTTCAAATCTATATATTCGTTTTGTACCAAATTCTATGTATACAGGTGATTCTATGCGATCTTCTCCGTTAAAAGAGTATATGGTATTAGTAGAATCCGTTGATTTGGTATATTGAGAAGGAAATATCTTTGAAAGAGTAGGTATATTATTATCAACTATTACATCTAAGTTATATTCAATTCTTGTATTAGTATCGGATGTTTCATCTACTTGTGTAAATTGAGTATCTTCATGTAATGCAGGTACTTGAATTGCTACCCAATCCTTTACAGCTCGTACATATATATGTGTCCTATATGAAAGAGTGACTTTATATGGGGAACCATATACAGTTTCTTTGTAATTGGGTACCTTTATATACATCCCTTGTCCCAACTCTAACTCTTCTACTGTATATGCAACCTTCTTCCCCAGATTATTAACAACACTTATACTTTCCCTTTTGTACTGTCTTTCTAACTCTATCTCATAGTCCTTACCAGAGGATGAATCTGGAATATGGAATATCTTCTCTCCTTTTGTTGAGAAGAAATACTCTCTGTTTTGTACCTGTCTAATAAATTCTGTGTCTACTTCAACATAGTCTTGTCCCGTGGTATACCTAATCTTTGTATTGTTAATCATCTCAAAGTCATAAAGAACAGCATGGGTCTCTTTCGTGAGAAGTAGAAGTATTGGTAAGAAAAGAACAATTTTTGTAAGCAGTTTGTATATATCCATATTAATGAATATATTACTTTAGAATTGAGTTTAGGGAAAGTGGTATAATTAGAATCTTAAAATCTTAAGTAAATACAAAGTAAATGGAAAGTGTAACAAGGTCTCATACACTGTCATTGGGTATTGTTGGTTTACCTAATTCGGGTAAATCTACTCTGTTTAATGCACTAACAAAAAAATCAGTTCCTGCTCAAAACTATCCTTTCTGTACAATAGATAAAAATGTTGGGGTAGTAGAAATACCAGATAAGAGGTTAGAAAAGATGGCTGAATTCTTTAAAGCAGAAAAAGTAGTTCCCTCTGCTATGACATTTGTTGATATAGCAGGATTGGTAAAAGGTGCCTCAAAAGGGGAGGGGTTGGGTAATCAATTTCTCTCTCATATTAGAGAGGTCGATGTCATACTGTATGTATTAAGAGCTTTTAAGAGTGAAGAAATTGTACATATTTATAACAGGGTAGACCCTGTGGATGATTTTGAGATAGTGCAATCTGAGTTAATTATAAAGGATATTGAAAGTGTAGAGAAAAGGTATGATACAGTTAAGCGCAATTCTAGACCGGGTATAACAGATGAAATACAATTGGAGTTAGATACTTTAGAGCTTGTTATTAAGAAATTAAATGAGGGAATTCCAGCTATTGATATTAAATTTACAGATGAACAAAAGAATATTGTTCGTGATTTATGGTTACTTACTAATAAACAGAGAGTGTTTATACTTAACTGTAAAGAAGGATTAGAAGAAGAGAAAATGGGAGAGTGGAAATCGAAATTAGGAGAAATATCAGGAGATATGGAATACAAATATATATTAGAAGTAGATGTAAAACTTCTATCAGATTTAGCTAGTATGGAAGACGAAGAATTGAATGAATATATTGAGCTTTTGGGTAAGCAGCCGGTTATGATAGAAGATGTCATTATGAATGCATATCATAGGTTAAATCTTATAACTTTCTATACTGGTTCCCAAAAGGAATGTAATGCATGGAGTATTGAAAGTGGTGCTGATGTTAAAAGTGCTGCAAGTGTTATTCATACTGATTTAGGAAAAAACTTCATTACTGCCGATGTTGTTAATGTAGATGAGATGATAGAAGTAGGAGGATGGAATAAAGCAAAAGAAGAAGGTTTAATTAGAAACCATGGAAAAGAGTACATAGTCAGCGATGGAGACTACATTATTATACTAGCTAATGCTTAATAGAATTGTAATCTATGATTTTTTCTGCTAAAATCCAATTCGCTAAGTTAATATATAGATATATTTAGATGTTGTTAGAAAGAGATATAAAATTAAAGACTTATGAGCTAATGGTAGCACTTAAACCTTTGTTACCAGATGATCTAAGAAAGAGTATACATAAGGAGTTTATGGAATTAATGAGTAAGGACAAAGGAGAGGTTTTAGACGTAGACGTATGGGGGAAGAGATATCTCTCATACAAGATTGAGGGTCATAACGAAGGGTATTACATTGTTTATAACTTCAAACATACTCCTAAGAATATAAATGAGATGAAAAGGTTATTACAATTGAAACAAGAAATTCTTAGATTTATGATAATTGAGGTTGATAATCCAGCATTAGTTGGTAAGGGAATAAAGAAAAAAGAGATTGAGGTTTAGTTAAATATTTTTTAATCTTTGGCTGTTAATATTAAAGGTAAGTTAAATTTATATATACAAAAAAATGTCAGCAAGGTCTTTAAACAAAGTACAGTTGATAGGTAACTTAACTAGGGAACCAGAGTTAAGATATACCACTGGTGGAACTCCAGTAGTAACATTTGGTTTAGCAACTAATAGGTCTTGGAAAGATCAAAATGGTGAAACTAAAGAGGTTGCAGAATTTCATAACATTGTTGCTTGGAATAAAATGGCTGAGATATGCCAACAGTTACTTGCAAAGGGTATGAAGATATATGTAGAAGGTTCTCTAACAACAAGGTCATGGGAGGCAGATGATGGTTCTACAAGATACAAAACAGAAATTAGAGTAGATGATATGATCTTATTAGATAGTAAGGGAAAGCAGGGTGCAGGATTTGAGAGTGGAAGCGAGAAAGCTCCTGTACAGGAAGTAGAAGAGGTTGAAGAAGTTATTCCCGAGGAGGAGACTTCTGATGAAGATCCTTTAGAGGATTCTGATTTGCCATTTTAATTTGTATTTTTAACTGAGTAATGGATGAAGGAAAAACAAAAGAAAAAGAACCAATAGTAGTAACTCCTTCTTTGGATGATGTTTTTGATGAGAAGGTTATTGTAGAAGAAGAGGTAGATGATACCTATGGAGGAAAGAAGAAACAGAGAAGAAGAAGAAAAATTGTTCAAAATCTCTCATGTCCTCTTTGTGATTCTGGTGTTAAGAGTGTTTCTTACAAAGATGTATATCAATTAAAGAAATTTACTTCTGTTAGAGGCAAGATTATCTCTGTTGAGAAATCTGGAGCATGTCATAAACATCAGAAGCAATTAACTAATGCTATTAAAAGAGCAAGATATATGGCACTTTTACCATATGTAGCTAAGGATGTTTAACATCATATACAAGTTGTCTTCAAAGAGGTCGTAAGACCTCTTTTAGTTTTAAAATTTCTCTTTTACTGGTAAACTATTTATGCAATGGATATACTGCCCGTATTAAAGAAAAATTCATATTTAACCGTTTTAATAAAGGATAACTATATATCTGCGAATTTAGCATATACGGATCTCTCTGTTCAAAGAACATACGTACTCTCTGATAGGACAGATCTTTCCCCCTTAAAGTTTAGATTAGATGATATTGTTTTTAACAAAGAGTTTTGGTTTGAATATTTTAATTCATTAGAAAAAGTCTTTGATTGGGATATCATTGATAGAGAGTGGGGGGATAATTTTAAGATAAAGGAGTTTGAGAGAGAGGAGGTAGGTGTTACAGGTATTAAAGTAATAGTAGATGATAATCAACCTTTCTTTAAAAACATATTTCTTTCTTTAAAAGAATTTTCTAAAGATATTGTACTGAGAATATTGGATGATAGATATATGGAGGTTTTAGTTAAGGGTTTAGTTAATAGATTGGAGTATGATGATATTGTTTGGTTAGATTTAGATTTTTCTCACTTCTCCATATACCGAGGTAAAAAAGAAAAGGACGGAAATATTAAGTTTGTATTAACCAAAATAGATTGGGCAAATGAGATAGGGTTAATAGATTTTGTAAAAAGTTCTAAATTAAATGCCTTTCTTTCAGTAGATTCTTCTTCGGAAGATATATTAAATAGATGGGCTAATTGTATAGCACATGGGTATGAATATATTTCAGATGCAATGTTAAATGATATCATTAGAGCTTTTACAACCTTACAAATTCTTTCTACTAAACAATCTAACAAAGAGAAATTTGATGAGTTGGGTAAACTTAATACAGCTATCTTTATCAGTGGAAAGATTCCCCAGCTTTTAGAAATTAGAGAATTACTTCTCTCCGTTATAGATGGTTTAGAATTAGATGGAGTTTTTGATTTGTTCGTAGATAGAGAAAGTAAACTGTTTACATATGGAAGAAGTATGATTGAGAAAGAGGAATCAGAGAGTATTGTAGTATTAAAGGGAGATATATTACCTAAAGCTATAAAATTGTTAATACCAGAAGTACCATCTAAATCAAAGAGTAAGATAATTTTTTCTGGAAAGATATATTCCCAACTTTTAGAACCACACGAAATCTACTCATTAGGTTCATCTCTTGAAATATTCAAACTTCCTTCAAGGGATGAAAAGCTGTTAATTGAAGGAGAACTAAAGAATGGAACAGTGTTCTCTCATCTTAGTTTTAAACAGATACAGTACATTTCTTCGAAGAAGGTACTAGAGTATGAATACTTAGTAATTGATGGAAGGAGTAGGCCAATAGTGTACGGACCTTCCCCTCATGATAACAGAGTTAAATTAAGGATTTGGGGTAATGGAGATAAGGAGTAGGATATTTGAAAAATATACAAATTATCAATGTAGTATTCCTCTTAAAGATGGAGACAGGGTTCTTGTTAAGGGTAAGAAGATAAAGGAGGGAGATTTACTTTTAGAAAAATCAGAGAGTACTCTAAAAAAATCTATTAATCTTCCCAAGGTATTGAATTGTAAGAGTAATGAAGGAAGTGAAAAGTATGTATTAAAAATGGACGGAGAGTATATTGAGAAAGGAGAACTTCTTGCTCAGAAAGTATCCTCGGGGAGATTAAACTTAACAGAACTTTTCTCTCCTGTTAGCGGAGTATTAGATTTTTCTCGTATTAAACAGGGATATATTGATATATTGGGAGAAGAAAGAAAGTCAATTGTAAGAAGCGATTTTACTGGTACCATTAATGGTGTAGATCCCATAGAAGGATTACTAATCTCTACAGATGTTGTATGTATAGATGGTGTAGTTAGTAGTAAAACGGAAGATAATCTTTTCGGTAATTTAAAGATTCTAGGAGATGGAAATACAATATTAACAGAAAAGATTTTAGAAGATGATTACAGAGGTAAGATAGTGTGGGTTGGGCCATATCTATATAATAGGGTAGCTATTGAGCTTTTTGAAAGAGGTGCTGTTGCTGTCTTAACATATGCGATGTCATATACAGAATTTAGGGAAATAGGTTTACCAATTATGATTCTGGGAGGATTTGGTTCAGTTCATTGTGATGGTAGTTTCTTAAAAAAGTTTCTCTCATTTAAGAATAAATTTGTGATAATGAATGGTAATGAAAACCAACTATTCATCCTCTCTAATTCAGATTTTAAACATAGGGGATGGTTTGTGAGTCAGTATGAGAATCAGAGTGTGATATCAAGATCACCTTCAACATATGGCTCTATTGGGAAGGTACTAGAGTATGATAGAGATACATCTTTTGTATTAGTAGATTTTGGTAAAAGAGGTACATCTTTAATACATATTGGGCTTTTAGACTTTGTAGATTTGTAATTATATCCCATTGGGGAATATAATAGATTTCGGATCTTACTTTTAAATATTTTATTATGCAAGAAAACAGAAATGGAGCTAGAGTATTCGGACTACTAATGCTTACAGTAGTGGCATTTTGTGTTGGTGTAATATTTGGAAGATATATTACTCCCTCTGGTACAGACTTACTTTCCTTTAATGCCTCTAAAAGGGTTGATTTCGATTTGTTTTGGGAAGTATGGGGTGTATTAGAGAGTAAATATGTAGAGAAGGAAGTAGCTACCGAAGAAGAGATGGTATATGGTGCTATTAAAGGATTGGTTAATTCATATGGAGATCCAGCAACAGTCTTTCTTACACCTGAGGAGACAGAGAATTTTAATGATTCAAATGAAGGTAAACTTTTCCAGGGTATAGGGGCGGAATTAGGATATGAAGATGGTGCAATAATAATAGTAACTCCATTAGATGGCTCGCCAGCAAAAGCGGCAGGAATAAGACCAGGAGATTACATTTTGGCTGTTGATGACTATGAACTAAAAGGGGGAGAGAATGTGTATGAAATAGTACAAAAAATAAGGGGAGATGCAGGAACTGTAGTTAAGTTAGAGATATTGCATAAGGGAGAATTTGAGCCTGTTACATTAGAAATTACTAGGGGAGAAATTACTGTTCCAAGTATGGAGCTATCATATATCGGAGAGAGAAAAGATATAGCTTTAATAGATATTACTAGATTTACGGAAGCATCATTGCAAGATTGGGCAGCTGCTTGGGATGATGTAGTGAAAGACATTCAGACTAAAAAGGTGAATAAGATACTAATAGACTTAAGATCAAATCCAGGGGGATATTTTAATGCTGCAGTATATGCTGCAGATGATTTTTTGGATTCAGGGAAAATAATATCTAAGCAAGAAGATGGTGATGGAAAAGTACAAACATTTGATGCAGAAGAGGGTGGAAGATTACTTGGCAAGAAAGTAGTAATACTAGTAGATGGGGGTAGTGCATCGGCTTCGGAGATTTTCGCAGGAGCCTTACAGCAAAATGGAGTAGCAACAGTAATTGGAGAAGAAACATATGGGAAAGGTACTGCTCAAAGTGTATTAGACCTTAGAGGAGGTTCTAGTATTCATATTACTGTACTCAAATGGTTACTTCCTGATGGTTCATGGTTAAATAGAGATAATCCAATCAAACCAGATGTAATAGTTGAAAATAGTGCTGAAGATTTTGTAAAAGGAGTAGATAAACAATATAATGAGGCAATTATATTAATTAACAAATAAATAAATTGTTAAGATATTAAATATGGAAGAGGTTAATAAAAGTAAAAAAGATTTAAAATTGAATTTTGATAATTACAAACATTTTAAAGTGTTTGGTATTTCATTACTCTTTATCACAGTAATCTTAGTTGCCCTTGTATCCTTTATCTTTTTGATTAGATACTCAGAAACTCTTCAAGATTTGGTGTTAAAAGGGGATGTTGAGAATAGTAAAGAAGATGGTATAACACTGACTGTTACTCAGGAAGAAAATGTAATAATAAATGTAGTACAGGATGCATCTCCATCTGTTGTTAGTATTGCTGTTACACAACTTACACTTAAAAGTGGAGAAGGATTAGTAGATGAAGTGAGTAATATCGGTACAGGTTTTGTTGTTGATCCCAACGGTATAATTATTACTAATCAACATGTTGTATCTGATACTTCTGCAACATATAAAGTTATTACAAACGATGGTAAAGAGTATGAGGTTGTTGAAATATTAAGAGATGATAGTAATGATATAGCGGTTTTGAAGATAGACGCTACCTCCTTAGACTCTTTAGAATTGGGAGACTCGGATTCCTTACTTGTTGGACAAACTGTGATAGCTATTGGTAATCCATTGGGAGAGTACGCAGGTAGTGTAACTACAGGAGTAATTAGTGGAGTTAATAGGTCTGTTACAACTTCTTCTGGTTGGTTCGGTTCTACTACTAAGGTATATGAAGATGTAATACAAACAGACGCAGCCGTAAACCCTGGTAACTCAGGAGGTCCTCTTATTAGTACAGAAGGGAAGGTAATAGGCGTTAACTTTGCAACTACATCAAATGCAGATAATATTTCATTTGCATTACCAATTAACAGAGTTAAACAGAGATTAGATGAATACAGAACATATGGCAAATTTATTAAACCATATATAGGGATTTCATACAGAATGATATCTGAGTATGAAGCTATGTATTACAAGGATGTCGTAGCTGGAGCATTAGTAATGAATATAGATCCTCAAGGACCTGCTTCCTCAACTGATTTAGCAAGGGGAGATATTATTACAAAGATTCAAGGAAAAGAAGTTAATCAATCTTTTGCATATATAATACAATCATACAAAGTAGGGGAGAAGATTTCTTTGGAGGTATGGAATAGTGGTAAGAGTAGAACATTAGAGATTACTCTGCAAGAAGCAGATTAAAGAAGAATCTTTAAGAATCTATCTCTTTCATATACATCCTTAATACTAGTAATACGGGCTTTAGGATATGATTTACTAACTAATCTCTTTGTTTCTTTAAATATTGTTTCTTCTGTTTCAATATATATTACTTTTGGATTTATTTTTTTACTTTTAATCTGTTCAAATAGTTCCTCATAATATTTCAAGCCATTATCTCCACCATCTAAAGCCTCTCTTGGCTCATATGACTTTACACTCTCATCTAAGTTCTCATACTGTTTTGTAGGTATATATGGTAAGTTTGCAATTATTAATGTATTACCTTTAATAGTAGGTATCTTTTCTATTAAGTTTCCTCTAACCCATTTTATCTTTCCCTGCTTTAATATTTCTTTCTCATTCTTTTTTGCTATACTTAAAGCCTTTGAAGAAATATCTGTAGCGAAGAAAGAGTAGGACTTTTTCTTTTGGAGTAGGGATACTAAGGAGATTATTATACATCCTGTCCCTGTTCCTACATCAATAATATTTTTAATTTGTTCCTTCTCAATTATATCTTTACATTCATAAACTAATTGCTCTGTTTCTATACGAGGTATTAGAGTATCTTTGGTAACTTTAAAGATGTTATTACAAAATTCAGTTTTTCCTTTTATATATTCCCAAGGTTCATTGTCATGTAACCTTCTTAAGATTTTTTCTTCTGAAGCCCTCTTATTTTTATTTAAATATTCTGTAATATCTCTTCCTATACGATAGCTGTCAGGGTATTTAATACCTTGTAGGAATGTTTGAATTCTGAATATTTTTGCTAGATTACTTTTCATTTTCTATTGCCTGGAGTTGTATACCTTCTCTTACATCCTCTATTAACTGTTCTAAGTTCCCAGACATAACGGATTCAATATTATGCCAAGATTGTTTAATCCTATGATCTGTAATTCTGTTTTGAGGAAAATTGTATGTTCTAATTTTCTCTGCTCTCATGGCACTACCAATTTGTGAAGACCTCATACTAGATCTTTTCTCATCTTCTTCACTTTTTTTCTTCTCATACAATCTTGATCTAAGATTGGCCATGGCTTTCTCTTTATTTTGTGCTTGATGTTTTGTTTCTTGGCAACTTACTACAATACCTGAAGGAAAGTGAGTTATTCTTACTGCAGAGTCTGTCTTATTTACACACTGTCCTCCAGCTCCTGATGCTCTCATTACATCAATTCTAATATCTTCTGGATTAATAACTACATCTATATCTTTTGCTTCTGGCATAATGGCTACAGAGGCTGTTGAGGTATGTATTCTACCAGATGATTCTGTAACAGGAACTCTTTGTACTCTGTGAACACCACTTTCATATTTGAGTCTTTTGTATACATTTTTACCATTAATTTGAGCAATAACCTCTTTGTATCCTCCTGTCTCGGAAACATTACTATCAATTATTTGAACATCCCAACCATTGTTAAGAGAGTAGTTCTTGTACATATCAAAAAGATTACCTGCAAACAGAGATGCTTCTTCTCCTCCTGCTCCTGCTCTAATCTCTAATATGACATTTCTGCTATCATCTTCATCAGTAAATTCTCTCTCTATTTGTAGTTTCTTAATCTCTAATTCTAACCTTTCAATATTCTCTTTAGATTCTTCTAACTCAATGGTTGCTAATTCTTTTAATTCATTTTCTTCTTCGCTTAAAATCTGACTTGCTTGCTCATATTTCTCAATATTTTTTGTAATCTCATTAATATGTGAATCTAGTTGAGAGTAATAGCCTAAATCCATACTAAGTTTAGACATATTTTCCCCATTGCCGTGAGCATTTTGCATTTTCTGTTCTAATGCCTCTTTCTTCTCCTTTATTGATGTATCGGAATATTTCTTTTTTAAGTTGTTAATGTCCATATATATGGATAATATCATTTAAATATTTGTAGGGGTACTGTTACTTAGATATATTTGCGTTTGCAAGCATATCTTTGAGTGTAAGAGTAGAGGAGGATGCTTTAGGTCCAGTTTTTTTAGCTTTTCTCTCTGCCATCTTCTCTCTTTTACTTCTGAAAGACATTTTAGCAGTTTTTTGGGCTCTTTCTTCAAATTTTTTAACAACATTGTCTGTATCTACAATCTTTTGCTCTCCAGTATAGAAGGGGTGACACTTAGAACAAAGCTCTACATTTAGTACTTCTTGTTGTAAAGTTGAACCTGTAACAAAGGTATTACCACAAGAACAGGTGACTTTTAAGTTGTTGTATTTTGGATGTAAATCTTTTTTCATGACAAGGGAGATTATAGCAGAAGAGAAGTAGGGTGTCCATAATTGCTAGACATTAAAAATTCTTTCATAGAATTTTACTGTCCAATTTGCTACATTTCTATTCCCTTTTCTATGGACGAAATACTCTTGTGGGATTTTAGTAAGTAAAGAGAGTATTAAGACAGAGGGTATACCAATCGTTCTACTAAAGAATTGTGCAATTAGAAGTATTATTGCGAAATTTTCAAAAATATTTGGGAAAAAGAGTAGGAATTTAGTACTCTTCTTTTTGTAAGACAAGATCAATCCAATTACTCTGAACAAAAAGAGTATTAATCCAAGAACAAAGATATTTATATCAAAGTAAATAAATAGGTAAAGGAGTAGGCATAGATCGAAGAAAAGATCTGTAACTTTGTCAAATTCGTGATATATATTAAAATATCTCTCTATATTAATCTTCATACTGTCTGAATTTCTGTTAGGTTGATTTTTGTTAATTAAAAAAATATACTAGATTTAATATGAAATATTCTAAAAAAATACAAAACAGAGTAAGTAGAATAGAAGGACAGGTAGGGGGAGTAAAAAGAATGATACTTAGTAATACGGATGAAGACAAAGTAATGACACAGCTTCAAGCAGTTATCTCCTCTTTAGAAAGTTTGAAGTTAGAATTAGTAAAAAAACAGATGAAGGAATCTTTAATTGAGGATATTCAAAAATCTTTAGGTATATCTGATTGAGAAATTTGATATACTCTTGTAGTGTGCTGCCCAATAATATTAGATTAAGTAAATATGAAGATTAAAAATCTTGGATGGTCTTCCTTTCTATTAAGTACTGGAGATATAACTGTGTTAACAGATCCACTTTCATTGAAAGATAGTGGGTTAAGTTTTGCAAAGAGTAAAGCAGATGTAGTTCTTTTTTCAGGAAAAGATTTAAGAGGTAAGGAGGGTATTCTTTTAGAAAATGATTTGTTAAAGAAAGTAGAACCTGAACATAGAGAAGAACTCATAGAAATATCTTCTCCTGGAGAGTATGAAATAGGGGGAGTAATGATTAGAAGAGATGTTGATTCACCTTTCTATACAATAGATGAAGCAGTACTTAGGGTTGTATACATGGGCTTAGTTGATAATTCATTAGATGTTTCTTTAGCAAAAGATTTGGGTGATGTAGATGTTTTAATCCTACCTATAGGGAATGGTAATCTGTTTGTTGACTACGAAAAGATTGAAAAACTTCTTAACTATATAGATCCTACAATATTACTTCCTTGTGCTTACAATAAAGATGGACTCAAAGTTGGTAAAGATTTAAAGAGTAGAGAAGACTTTATTAAGTTTTTTGGTTTTACAAATGTAAAAGATGAATCATATATAAATGTGAGTCCTACACCAGAACAGGAAAACAAGAATCTGGAAGTAATATTTCTTAATTAACAAAATATGGAAAGAGTTCCTCCTCAAAACTTAGAAGCAGAACAATCAGTTTTGGGTTCAATACTTTTGGATAAAGATGCATTGATAGAGGTTTCAGGTTGGTTACAGCCATTACATTTCTATGATGAGAGACACAGTACCATATATGAGAATATATTAGAACTTTTTGAATCTGGTTTACCTATAGATTTAGTAACAGTATCTGATAAATTAAAGAAGAAGAAAGTACTTAGTAGAATAGGGGGGAGAGCATATCTAACAGAGTTAGCATCTTTTGTGCCTACCTCTGCACATGCTGTTGAATATGCAAATATTGTAAAAGAGACAGCAACTAGAAGAGGTCTAATATCATCTGCCTCAGAAATTACTAAACTCTCCTACAATGAAGAAATAGATTTACCAAGGATAATTGATAAATCGGAGTCTTTAATATTTGATGTAGCACAATCAGGTATTAAGAGTAACTTTGTACATATAAAAGATCTTCTAAAGGATGCATATGAAAGAGCAGCTCATGCGAAAGAGAGTGATGATTATGCTGGTATATCAACAGGCTTTAGAGAATTAGATGTTCTACTTGGGGGATTTCAAAAATCCGATTTAATTATTCTTGCTGCAAGACCATCGGTGGGTAAAACATCCTTAGCACTTGATATGATGAGACATGCTACACTACTTGAGAAAAAGAATGTAGCATTTTTTTCATTAGAAATGTCCAATATGCAAATTATGGATAGACTACTTGGTATGCAATCAGGTATTCCTTTCTGGGAGATTAGAACTAACAAATTAACAGAAGAGAAAGTTGTTAAATTGGCAAATACAATGGGAGAGTTAGCAGATGCAAATCTCTTTGTAGACGATATGGCAGGACAACATATTAATCAGATTAGAACTAAAGCAAGAAGATTAGCACTAGAGCAGGGAGTAGATATGATAGTGGTTGACTACCTTCAACTTATGCATGGAAACAGTAGAGAGAGTAGAACTTTAGAAGTCGGAGAGGTATCTCAAGGACTTAAGAACTTAGCAAAAGAGTTAAATGTTCCCGTAATAGCACTATCTCAGCTATCTCGTGCAATTGAACAAAGACAGGGAAGAAGACCACAATTATCTGACTTAAGAGAGTCTGGCTCTATAGAGCAAGATGCCGATGTAGTAATCTTTTTAGATAGGGAAGAAACTTGGAATCCAGAAACTGAAAAGAAGGGTACTGCAGAGGTATTTGTCGCAAAACATAGAAATGGTCCAACAGGATTAATAGAGTTAGCATTTGTAAAGGAGATAGCCAGTTTCAGAAACTTGTACAAAGAAAAGAATTAGTATATACAATATATCTTTTAGTGATATATAATACACGAGTTTAGGTCGAGTGGTGGAACTGGCAGACACGCGGGACTCAAAATCCCGTGCTAGCAATAGTGTGAGGGTTCAACTCCCTCCTCGACCATTTTTAAATAATTAAAAATACCATTATGGGATTAGAAACATTTATACTGTCTATGCTCGAATTTATTAGTAATATTGATTTTGACCTCTTTAGTATTATCTTAGGTATGGTTTTAATTCTGTTTTGGTTGGTGATGATTGGTTGGGTATGGATAGACTCAGGTGAAAGAACATCCAAAACTTCTAAAAGATTAATATATCTTTTTTTAATAATATTTTTAAATATCCCAGGATTAGTAATATATTTAATAGTAAGACCTAGTGAGACAATAGAGCAAATATATTGGGCAGATTTAGAGAGAAGATATCTTAAATATGAGACTTCAGACTTAGGAGATTGTTCAAAGTGTGGTCATCAATTACTTCCAGGTTTTGTATTTTGTTCAAATTGTGGTAACGAAATTAAATTGAGATGTCCAAAGTGTGGTGTTTTAATGTCCAAAGATTTTAAATTCTGCTCAAACTGTGGTAACCAACTCAGAGAGAGAGCTTTAACAGAAGAGCAGTATCCTAATGTAATTGTCATGGAACAACAGATTCAAGCTACAAAAGAGCATGCTACTCAAACAGTAGAATCCAAAAGAACAAGATACAAAACAGGAAAGAGTTTTGTTGTTAAATTGGGTGAATCTATTATATCTTTAGTTAGGAAAGCAAAAGAAAGTATACCTACTAAGATAGTATTAGAAGATACTTTGGAAAAGAGAAAAGAGAATTCAGAAAAAGAACATGAGAAAAACAGGGTTCAATCTGTACAAAATAGAAAGAAAAAGAACAGGAAGAAAAAGAAGAGATAATTTTTGATAGAATAGAGTATTAAGTTTTAGGAGATTAATCTATTGGAGTACATTTTCAAATTAGCAGAATTCATCCAAACTCTCCACCCTCTTATTGTTTTCATCGTCATATTCCTTTTTGGTATGTATGTATTTTGGAGAGGTTGTACTGAATCTAGAAAGAATAGATCTTCTGTATTTGATATGTTTCTAGTGTCGGGATTTCTAAGTGGAGTAGTAGGTCGAACGATATATGTAATGTTAGAATGGAAGCAGTTTACCTCCTTTATCTGGTATTGGATACCGTATGAAAAATATGGAGATGATATATATCTCTTTAGATTATTACCATGGAGATTCTTTAGTATATGGGATGGTGGCCTTGTTATACTTGCAATGTTTGTTGCATTACTTTTAATTCTGACTTTTTACTCATTAGTTGTCAAAAGGTGGAGATGGAAGCATATGTTCTTCCCTATATATTTTTCATCTACTAGTATGATTGGAGCATCTTTTGTCTATGTAGGAATTACAAGTGGATATAATGCATGGGTATATAAAGGGTTAATTCTGATAATGGTTCTTGCAATATTTTTCCTTCTATTCAAATTCATATACAAAATTATTAAAGACACCCTTACAGAAAAATATGTATTAGGATACATTGGTTTGGGAATTGTATGGATTTCCTCCATATACATTTCATATCTTTACTTAACAAGTGAACTTTCAATGATAGAGAGTATTCTTGTTGGAATATTTCTAATTTGGTCATTAGTAATGGGTATTGTATTTGTATCTGATTTAAGAAGGGCTAGGGTTCGTATACAGAGTGTATCTACAGTTAGGTCTGTAACAGCACAGTAGTATGAGATATATTAAAATTTTCATATACACGGGATTAATACTTTCCATTTTGAATATTTTTCTTTCAGTATATCTGTTTAATTTAGATGTGTGTGTATTAAATAGGGGGATTGCATTTGGGATAAGGATAGAATATGAAGTTCTTGTATCTATACTACTTCTCATATTTCTCATTTTCATTGGTATTAAAACAGAAGGCTTTTTAAAATATATAATACTGAGTATAGTGGGATTGGGTTTAAGTAATTTAGTAGTAAGAATATTATTAAATGGAGTATGTGACTATATCCATATTTTAAATATTTCATTTAATCTTGCAGATATCTTTTTGGTATTGTTTTCAGTAGTAGGGGGTATATTCATTCTCATAAAAAGATAGGTTGTTATACTTTTTCATAGCACTAAATGATAAAATGATAATCACTATGAACATAGAGATTAAAGAGAACAATGTTGGTAAGAGAGTAGACTCATTACTTTCAGAAATACTTAAAGAAAAATCCCTTACAAGAAATATTGTACAAAGATATTTAGAAAAAGGATGTACAGTTAACAGTAAAGAGTGTAAAAGATCATACAAACTTAAGGAGGGAGACATCTTAGGTATAGATGAAGAGTATTGGGACTCTGTTAAAAACAACTTAGACTTAAGCAAAGAAATACTTCCTCAAAAAGGGAATTTAGATATTAGATATGAAGATGATAATTTGATGGTATTGTACAAGCCAAAAGGGTTAGTTGTTCACCCTGGAGTAGGGAACACAGATGGTACATTAGCTAATTACTTAAGATACCATCTTGAGAGTAAAAATATATATGATACTCTAATGGATAGATGTGGGATTGTTCATAGATTAGATAAAGGGGTATCAGGATTAATGGTTGTAGCTAAGAATAAAGAGAATCAGGAATATTTAAAAACCCAGTTTAAGAATAATTTAGTTATTAAAATATATAGGGCGGAGTTAGAAGAGAGTAAAAATATTGAACAGAATTTAGATATTAAAAAATATTTAAAAGAATTGAACATAGAATTACAACCTTGGAAAAAATGGGAAAAAGTGGAAGGATATATAGGTAGAAGCAGTAAAAATAGATATAAAATGGAATTTAGAAAATATGAGTTTGGAGGTTCTAAGCATGCACTTAGCTATGTAAAATTCTTTGGTAATGATGCCTTGATAAAGATAGAAACAGGTAGAATGCACCAAATCAGAAGTACTTTGGAGTATTTAGGATATTATATAAAAGGGGACTCTTTGTATGGTAAAAATACGAAGAATAGCAACAACATTATGTTAGAATCAGTACTTCTTAGCTTTGAAGATATTAATAAGAAAAGATTAACTTTTACTGTATAAATATGCCTACAGGAAGAGAACGATACAAAAGAGGACAGAGTAAGAGTAAGAGAAATATTAATCTTGGTTTTGAAAAGATTCTTTTCTTCATCTTTTTAATTGGAATACTAGCTTACGGTATATATACATATATCGGTTTTAGCAAAATTAAAAGTGAAAATCCTCTTAGAAACAGCAATTCAGATTACTATCTTCTTTCAGATAAAAGGGATGCTTTGGAAAAAACCTTAATAGTTTTTGAAGAGGAATATAACGAGAAAGAAGTAATAAAATATGTGTATATGTATGCAGTAAATAAAGAAAAAGGAGAATCTGTTTTAATATATTTACCTGGTTGGTTGGAATATATTGGACTAGAGAGAGATTTCGGTACATCTGTTTCTATATCTGCATTCAGATATGCTGGAGAATTCTTACAGAAAGAGAGGGGTTTTGAGTATGCAATATGGCAAATAGAACAACTTTTAGGAAGTAATATAGATCATTATATTTGGTTTAGTGCAAAGTCCTTTTCAGCATTTAGTGATAAATTAGGGGAATCAAGTGCAGATTCAATCTTTGCTCAGTATTACTCGAATGGATTTGATGTATCTGAGGAATCCTTTTTCTTAAATAGTTTTGTTTCTAAATTAGGATGGTTTAATCTGTTAATGTCTTCATCTAAGTTTAAAAATTCAGAAGCAGTAATATATTCGTCATATCCCACATTGGCAAATATAGTGATTGAACTTAAGGGGATACATCAGAGTACTCTCTCATCAAGGCCATATTTAATAGATTTCAGTAATCCTAAATATTTAACTCAACAGGAGGGATTTACTGGTATAGGTATCTCTAGTTACATAAATACACAGGAATATGATTTAATTTGGAGAGGTTTTATTGACAGCATGATTGATAGAGAATTAGAAAAAGAAAGAGCGAGAGTAGAAATCTATAATGGAAGTGGAATGAGTGGATATGCAGCTCAGTATGCCCGAAGAGTAAGAAATAGTGGAATAGAGGTCGTAAGATTTGATAACGCTCCAAATGAAGAAGAAAAGACCATATTCTATATTCCTCATCCCCAAGATTATCCAGTTTCATTAGAGGTGATACAAGAGATATTTCCTGGGACTTACGATATAGTAGAGGGTAGACCCTCTTTTATGACAACAGGTGATATTGTAATCATACTTGGTAAAGATATTCCAACTGTATATTCTTTTTAAAAGTATCTTTAACATATTTCTTTTCTACTGTACAATAATATGTTATGACAATGGCCGCTGTAATATTAATACTTCTCTTTGCATCATTAGTTTTTGCTGCCTTTATTTTTCTCCTTGGAGGAAAATCTCAAGTGGATGTTGAGGTATTAGAGGAGGTGCGTAATCCTCTGATTATGCAAATATTAGTACCAAGAGAAAATGATAAAACACCATTAGCTGCGGAGCAGATGTTTGCATCAATACATGGAATACTTTCAGATTCTGTTAAATCATTGGATTTAATTAGCTTTGAAATTATTTCTAGTGGGGATAGTGGTATTAAATTCTACGCTGTAGTTCCAAAACATCTAGCAAAATTTGTAGAGGGACAAATATATGCTCAATATCCTAATGCAGATATTAGATATGTAGATGATTACACATCAATCAAAGAGAGTAATATGCAACTATTTGTTACTACTGGAGAGATAGAGTATGAGAAGGATTTCATATTTCCAATTAAAACCTTCAGAAATTTCGAGGTAGATCCACTAGCAGCTATAACTGGGGCCATCTCAGATTTAAAAATAGGACAGCAAGCATGGGTACAGATTTTAGTTAGACCTGTATCCAATTACTGGCAGAGTAGTTCTAAAAAATATATTACTGCAATTAAAGATGGAAAAGATCCATATGGGGAGGGTTTCTTTGCTCAACTAACTTCCCTTCTTCAAGGTATGGGAGATAGTTTGTCTGCTGCAAATGGAGAGGTACAAAGAAAAGAGGTTGTAAAGTTACAACCTGGTCAAGAAGAGGAGTTGAGTGAAATAGAGAACAAAATGTTAAAACTGGGTTTTGAATTTGGAATTAGGATTGTTACAAAAGCACAAACACAAATAGAATCAGAGCAGATATTAAGAGATATTGTTGCTAGTTTTAAACAGTTTACTACTGCACACTTAAATACTTTTATACATTCAAAACCAACAAAGACAGGACAAGAGATATACTCTGATTATATTAAAAGATATTTACCTTCTGATGTAGTAGATATATTAAATATTGAGGAACTAGCATCTTTGTATCATATGCCTAATATCTCAGTAGAAACGCCTAATATTGCATGGAGTAGGTCTAAAAAGATAGAACCCCCTATGAATTTGCCAAAAAATGGTGAAGATGGGGTAACAGTTTTTGCTGAAACCGATTATAGAGGTTCTAGAATAGAGTTTGGAATAAAGAGTGAAGATAGGAGAAAGCACTTCTATATTTTAGGTAAAACAGGTGTTGGTAAGTCTACAGTATTTAAAAATATGTTCATTTCGGACATATTAAGAGGAGATGGAGCATGTTTAGTAGATCCTCACGGAGATACTGTAGAAGAGCTTTTAGATTTTATACCTCCTGAGAGAGTAGAGGATGTAATATATTTCAATCCAACAGATACAGATTGTCCAGTAGGTTTTAATCTTCTAGAGTTAAAAGATAAGTCTCAAAGAGATTTAATAGCTGATGGTGTAGTAGAGGTTTTTCATAAGCAGTTTGGTACCTCTTGGGGACCTAGATTACAGTATATTCTTACAAATACTGTTGCTACAGCCCTAGAAGCTCAGGGTACTACCTTACTCTCTGTTACTAGATTGTTAATGGATCGTAACTATCGTAAATTCATTCTAAAACAGGTAAATGACCCCATTCTAATCAAATTCTGGGAGGAGGAGTATGCTCAGATGGCTCAAAATCCAAGGCTTTTAGCCGAATCTGTATCTCCAATACAAAATAAGGTGGGAAGATTCATATCCTCTGCTGTTACAAGAAATATCATTGGGCAAGTTAAATCTACCATTGATTTAAGAGACATAATGGATAACAAGAAAATACTTCTAATTAACTTAGCACAGGGAAGGCTGGGAGAAGAGACAGCCTCTTTACTTGGTGGAATGATAATTACTAGATTACAATCTACTGCACTTGAGAGAGTTGATATGCCCGCCGATCAGAGAAACGACTTCTATCTCTTTGTCGATGAATTTCAAAACTTTGCTACAGATTCTTTTGCAAAGATACTCTCTGAAGCTAGAAAATTCAGATTAGATCTTTGTATGACAAATCAATATATAGATCAATTACCTTTAACAGTAAGACAAGCAATATTTGGAAATGTAGGAACTTTAGGTTCATTTGTTGTAAGTCAATCAGATGCTGCAGTATTAGAAAAAGAGTTTGCTCCAAATGTGTCCTCTGAAGATTTGGTATCTTTAGATGCTCACTCAATGTATATTAAGCTCTCAGTAGATGGTATGACATCAGTACCATTTAGTGCAAGATCTTTACCTCCTCGCTTTGAGCCCTATGGTTTGAGAAGTCAGGTAATTGCATCTTCAAGAGAAAAATATGGTACTGCTAAAGAGGTAATAGAGGACAAAATTCTAAGATGGAGTAATCAAACATACAGTGAGAAGGGTAATAGGTCTGCCAAAGAAAAAGAAGAAATTAAAGATGATTCCGAGTTCAACGAGTAAATGTAGTACTTTCTTCCAAGGTATCAAAGTGATAGAATATCAATATATTTGAGTATTTTTCATATATGTCAGGACACTCTAAATGGTCAACAATTAAACATAAAAAAGCAGCTAACGATGCCAAGAAAGGTAAGATATTTTCAAAACTCTCTAATCAGATAACTCACAGTGCAAGGCAGGGAGGGGGAGACCCTACAATGAATCCCAATTTAAGATTGTATATTGATAAGGCCAAGAGTGCAGGATTCCCTGTTGATAGGGTTGAAAAAGCAATAGCTAAAGGTACAGGGGAGGGGATTAATGGTGTTGTATACGAAGAGGCAACATATGAAGGATTTGGTCCTTTAGGAGTACAACTTGTTGTAGATACTCTAACAGATAACAAGAATAGAACTGTATCTGATTTAAGAAAACTTTTTGAAGAAGTAGGGGGAAGTATGGGAGACAGTGGTTCTGTCTCTTGGAATTTTGATACAAGAGGATACATAGTTGTAAAGACAGGACATATGGTTAAGTCCGATAAGTATGGGGAAGATGATAAATACGAAAAAGCAGATAGAGAAAGTGTAATGATAGAATTAATGGATATAGATGGCATAGAGGATATTAGAGAAATTGATATTGATGGAGTAGAGGGTCTGGAAATATACACACCTTACAATATTCTATCTAAAGTACGAGATTCTATATCACAACTGGGTTATGTTATTGAAGATGCAGAGATAGTTAAAGAGCCTAAGATGAAAAAGAAACTATCTGAAAAAGATATAGAAAGAATAGAGTCAGCAATAGAGAAGCTTGAAGAAAATGATGATGTACAAAATGTTTGGAGTGATATAGAGTAAATTGATATTAAAAGATATGAGGATACTAGGTATAGATCCAGGTATAGCTATAACAGGATGGTCTGTTATAGATTTTGATAAAGATGGAACTCCCACTCCAATAGATTATGGCGCAATAGTAACAGAGAAGGGTTTGGAAGTTGGAGTCCGATTGTTAGAAATATATAGTGATTTAAATCATATTCTGGAAGAGTTTAAACCTGAGTATTGTGGTTTAGAGACATTGCTTTTTTACAACAATGCAAAAACTGCCATAGTAGTAGGTGAAGCTAGGGGTGTCATTTTGTTATGCATGGAGGAACATAATATTCCAGTACATGAGTTTACCCCTTTGCAAGTTAAAAGTAGTATTTCGGGATACGGAAAAGCTACTAAGCAACAGGTACAAGAAAATGTAAAGATGATTTGTAAATTAGATGAAATACCAAAACCCGATGACGTTGCAGATGCCATAGCAATAGCTATTGCTTGTTTTGATAGGTTAAAGATGGATGAAATGTTTTAATATGATAAGATGATTTAAGTATGATTTCATATATATCTGGTAAAGTAATAAAAAGTAATATAGGGAAGGTTAGCTATATAGATGTTCTCCTTTCTTCTGGTATTGGATATAGAGTATTTGTTACATCCCAATTTGATTTCAAGAAAGAGGGTGGGGAGATATCTGTATATACAAGCTTCCAAGTGAGAGAAGAGAGTCAGATGCTTTTTGGATTTAATACAGAACAAGAAAGAGATTTTTTTGAAGAGTTACTTTCTGTTTCAGGTATTGGTCCTAAATCTGCTCTATCCATACTCTCTACATATACAATGGAAAGAGTTAAGGAGATTGTTTTAGATGGAGATGCCAAATTACTAAGTAAGGTTCCTGGATTAGGTTTAAAAGGTGCTCAGAAAGTAATACTTGAGTTAAGAGGTAAGATTGATTTTAATAGGGCTGATTCAGAGAGTAAAAATGATATTAGGATAAAAGAGTTAAAGGAAGTCTTAAAAAGTTTAGGCTTTAAGGGTAAGGATTTAGAAGAGAGTATCGTAAAAGGAGAGGATATACTTGATAAAGAAGATATAAATATTGAGTTACTAATTAAAAAAGTATTAGCACAATAATATGATTAAATCTAGTAAAAAAACAGAAGAGAAAAATGGCTTGAAAAACAGTAGAGTAGTGGTTAGTAGTAATGAGATAGAAGAGGCAGAGCAAAAGATTAGACCTTCTAAATTAGATGAGATGATTGGAAGAGGTCAGGAAAAAAAGACCATAAAGATGATGATATCTTCTGCCAAGAAAAGGGGGGAGGTAGTTGATCACATACTCTTTTACGGCCCTCCAGGGCTCGGTAAGACTACCTTTGCACTAGCTATTGCTAATGAAATAGGTTCCTCTATTAGAATAACTTCTGGTCCTGCTATTGAAAGACAGGGAGATTTAGCTGCAATACTAACCAACCTAAAGGAAAATGATATCCTCTTTATCGATGAGATACATCGTCTATCAAGAGTAGTTGAGGAAATTTTGTACCCAGCTATGGAAGATAGGGCTTTGGATATTGTAATGGGTAAAGGTCCTTCTGCTAAAACAATTAGACTTAATTTAGAACCTTTTACATTGATAGGGGCAACTACACAAATAGGGAAGATTAGCTCACCAATGCGAGATAGGTTTGGATTAATCCAAAGGTTAGATTTCTTTGAAAAGGAGGATATGAAAGAGATACTTCAAAGAGCATGTAATCTTTGGAGTATTGTGATTGACGAAGATGCTTTGAATATTCTTTCTGTAGGTTCTAGAGGTACAGCTAGGGTAGGATTGAGGTTACTTCGAAGGGTTAGGGACTTTGCACAGAGTAATAACAATAGTGTTGTTGATTCGGATACAGTTAAGAGCACAATGGAATTACTTAATATAGATGATTTAGGTTTAGAGGGTATTGATAGAGAAATCTTAAGAGTAATATACAATAACTTTGATGGTGGCCCTGTTGGTGTTTCCACTTTAGCAGCAAGTATTTCGGAGGAGGTTTCTACTGTTTTAGATGTACATGAACCTTACCTTATGAAATTAGGACTTTTGAAAAGAACATCAAGGGGGAGAGTTTTAACTCCAAAGGGTATAAAATATGTAGAAGGTATATGGCAGTAGATAGAGTAATAAACAAAAAAGAGGATTCAGTAAAGAGAGGAAAGTTAATAACCTTAGCTTTTCTAATAGCTCTTTCTGTATTTGTACAAACATTAATTAAGGTAGAAGAGTTAACTCTTCTTAGAATTTTAGTTACATCATCAATATATTTAATTGGAACGTTTCTTGGTTTAATATGGGCATTTAATTTTCAGGTTAAAATTAAATCTCTACCCTTTATTTTTCACAGTGCATTATTTGTTATGTCCGAATACCTCTTTATACAGCTTTTCTTTGCTGAGAAGTTTAATCGTATTTATGAGGGTATACTTCTTCTTGTTTTAGTAGGATTAATATTCTGGGGTACATATGTTAGTTTTCTTATGTCTAATGTTTTTAATGTTAACTTATACAAAAGTATTCCTCTTGTTCATGTTGGTAGAACTACTTCATATATTATTTCCACTTTAACAATATTTTTTACAATATTTGGGTTACTTTCTTTGCAACTTCCAATATATCTACTTCTTCCTTTAGTACTACTCATATCAATATTTCTAACATATATCCATCTTAGGAATCTAGGATTTGAGGGATTTCTTCTATCTAGGAAGACAGTATTAGTATCTGTATTAATATTCATTATGTTTCTAGGATCTTTTCTAGCTGGAGTCATACACGAGCTTTCTGCATTAGTTCCAACAGTAGGGTACTTTGTGTGTATAGGGATAGCTAATATCAAGGGTAATAAATCAATTGTTAATTGGGAAATGATTATTTATATTCTTACATTAATAATAGCTATTTTCTTAAATCTTTTTTTGAACATTTTTGCATAGCTGTTAGAAAGTAGGGGATAGGGGGCCTATAGGGAGGAAAGGCCCATAGTTTCACACATCCTGTAGTAATATCAGTGTGGATAACTTAGTGCTAATACATTTTTAGTGTATGAAGATATAAATAGAGTTATGCACGAAGTTTAAAGTGAGATCATATGAGATGTGTACCAAGTGAGAGAGTACTATCCCCTATGTTGCAATATGTTATGATTTCCTATATCATATAACCGAGTATAATCATCCTTATATGCGGTCACATATGGATGAGACCCAAGAAGTGCTTATATTTAATACTTTTTTATTCTTTTGAATAAATAAAAATATATGAATAAATATAATTTTATTAAAATATTTTTTTCTTTTATATTTCCCTCTATTCCTACTTTGTATTGTACCTATGAGAAAAATTGTAAAGTCCCCTACTTTGATTTTTAAATTTTTTAAGATTAATATATATACATAATGAATAATTACTTAAAGAATATACCTAAATTACCTAAGCAGGATGAGTATTTGTTAGACTTACAGAATAATGCTTACAGTATACAAACCATCCTTAGCTATGCACGAGATCTTTCAATATTCAGTGTATATTTACATTTTAATAATATTGAATTTAAAAATCTTACCAAAGAAGACGTATCAAATTACAAAGGGTATCTGTCTAGTGGGAATCATTTGAAAGATTTGGATAGAATTAGGGTAAAATGTATGGAAAAGACTTTACCTACAACAAAAGGAAAAGATGAAGCTACCAGAGGCTCAGGAAGGCCAATGAAAATCCAAAGTGGTATGAATACACCTTTAGAGGAGTCAGAAAACAGTACTGACACCATGAATCACGACTCAGGGGTATTTGAGGATGACTTCCTTACCCATGTGTACAGCAAGGTGTATGGTTCCCTTGGTATACTTCAAAGACCATTAAATTCTAGAGCAAGAAGTACTCATGGTTTAGATGTTAGAAGTATAAATAGAATGTTGTCTGCCTTAAGATCATATTTAAAATTTAGAATTGAATGGAACTTAGATATTCCAATTCCTCCTGATGGTATAAAAATGGTTAAAACGGATAAAAAGGTAAAGAAGGTTGCTTCTTTGGAAGATTTAACCAGATTAATAGAATCTCCAATGGAATTTGAGAAGGATGAACGCGTTGCATTGAGAAATAGATGTATGTTAGAAATGCTTTTTGCTACTGGAATGAGAATATCTGAGTTAATAAATTTGAATTTAGAACAATTAAATAGCGAGGGTAGATTATACATTACTGGTAAAGGTAAAAAAGAAAGAGCCGTATTTATGACACAAAGATCTTTAGGATGGTTGAATAAGTATCTAAAACTAAGGCTAGAGCATGCATTTACAGATAGAAAGAAGGAAGAGCAACCTGGTATTGTAGATGAACTTTTTTCAGATTTGGGAATAGAGGATAGAAATATAAAAACGCGTGAAACATTTGACAATATTTCACATTCCGAGGGATTAAATCTAGAAGTTTTTGATTCTGAAAATAGGAAATACATTAAACTTGTAGAGGAATATAGAAGAAATAAATTTCTTTATAAATTTGACTCCCCTGCCCTATTCATCCCTTTTGTTGGAATTAGAAGTAAAAAACCAAATTCAAGAATATCTACAAACTATTTTCAAGAAAAAATAGCTGATTACCGAAGAAGATTGGGAATACAAATACCAACCTCTGCACACAGTCTAAGACATGGATTTGCAACATATATGGCTGAGGATGGTGCTAGTGCTGTAGCATTACAAATATTACTTGGTCATGAGAGCTTAGAAACAACTACTAAGTATGTTCATGCTAGTGAAAAGTTTGCAGAAGAAACCGTAAGAAAGAATCACCCTTTAAAGTAAGAAATCTATTCCTTACTATTTACTAAATCTTGAACTGCTTGTACCTCTTGTTCATCAATATTTGATTGTACAGATGCAATAGCGGTTGGATCTCCAGCTTCATATCTAGCCATTAAATCTTTGGAGCTCTTTGTAATCTCAACTGTTTCTTTAAGATAGTTGATTACTAGAGCTAGTTTCTTACTCTCAGCTTCCTGTCCATAAGCGGTGATAAATAGCTTGTTTATTCTCTCTTCTGCCTCACTTTTATCATTTACGGGTGTATTCATTAAAGTAGAGAGTTCCTCTAATTTCTGTTCATCTTCAATTAATTCTAGATCTTCAAGAGCAATTGCAACCGCTTCTTGAGCTGCTAATTCTAAGAGTTCATCAAACTTTGGTTGATCAAATCCTAAACTAAAAAGTTCTTGTTTTAATGATTCAAATTCTTCTTGAGGATTCATATTTTTTTATTTAATTTTATTTATTTAACTATCATACTTAATATGTTTTCAGCTCCTGGATTATTCATATTCCCCAAAATATTAACAAGGGAAGGACTAGTGTTGCCAACTTGAACTGCCTGAAGATAATGATTGAGTAATTCGTGAACTCCATTAGTTCCTAAATTATCCATGAGAACAGATCTTGTTAAACCGCTTGATCTTAAAGATTTCTCTGCAAGAGAGGCTGCTTGGTCATATATTCCACCAGAAAACGATGAATGACCTAACTCACCTGCTTGTCCTATATTTGAAGCTAGGTTGTTATCCCAAGAACTACCTGGTAAATCTATTTTACCATTTGAAACAAGAACATCTTGAGAAGGAATCTCAGGTGTTGAAATTGCTTCTGCCCCTTGTGGTATATCTTTAGGTAAGTTGTTAGGAGCTGTATTCTCTAAAGTAGTTGAACTACCACTGTTGCCACTTTCCAATCCAGTTCCTCCTGTACCAATTTCAGTTGTCCCACTTCCTCCTGAGGCGAATTTGTCCATTAGGCTTTCACCTCCCATAACAGCGGTTTTAAAGAATGAACCAGCGACGAGACCAGCCATAAATCCGCCTCCAAATGGTACTACATATGTTCTTAGACCATAATTAATCTTATTAAAGAATTCTAATCTCTTTTTAATTTTTTCTCTTTCCTCTGGGTCGGTAACATATCCTAATCGATTGCTCAAATTTCTCTGATATTTCTCACCTACCCACTGAGCAGATCTAGCTACAACTAATACTACTCCTGCTCCAATTGCTACCCCTGATAAAGCGGTTGAAGCTACCACTGCTGCTGTTCCAAAGCCTGTTATTGCACCAACAATAAGGGAATTTCTTTGACGTGATCTATCTCTTCTCTCTGTTTCTCTTTGAGCTTCAATTGCTGCTCTCTGTCGTTGAAGAATATCTATCACTTCTGTTTCGGTAAATGTACGTTCACCATCTCCCTGTTGAGGTGGTACAGGTGGAGTGTCTTCACCTTCCTCTAGTGGTAGTGGAGGAGTATCTTCCCCATCCTCTTGTGGCAATGGAGGAGTATCTTCTCCTTCTTGAGTTCTAACTCTGCTACTATTTCTTAATTCTTCTAATGTCTGCCTTATTTGTTCCAATTGAGCCTCTAATTGATCTATTCTTTGTTGAAGTAATTGCTCAGGAGTTAGTTCTTCCTCTCCTTCATTTAAAGCTGCTCTTCTTGCATCTTCAGCAATCTGGTCTTCTCTTTGGAAGAATGATTTAGCTCCCTCAGATAGAGGGTTGTTACTAGGTATTCCCTTGTTAGCTTCCTCATTTGAAGCTAATGCCTCTTGATGAGCAGCATCCCTTTTTGCATCCTCGGCAATCTGATCTTCTCTTTGGAAGAATGATTTTGCCCCCTCAGATAGAGGATTGTTGTTAGGTATTCCCTTGTTAGCTTCCTCATTTGAAGTCAATGCCTCTTGATGAACTGCATCTCTTTTAGCATCCTGTACTATTTGATCTTCTCTTTGAAAGAAAGATTTAGCTCCCTCAGATAGAGGGTTGTTACTAGGTACACCTTTGTTAGCTTCCTCATTTGAAGCTAGTGCTTCTTGATGAGTAGCATCTTTCTGTAAACTTTCATTGTATTCCTTTGTCCATTTTGACCTTCCGTCAATTCGTTTGCTACCAGTTCTTTGGCTTTCTCCAGTATCTTGAAATTTCTCATACCTCTCAGCATCTTTTTCCCAGTAGGTTTGTTTTTTGGAAGGAGTATCACCAGGTTTATCATTTCCACTTTCTTGTGTTGTTGAGTTTTGTTTCTCTTTTATTTCTATAATCAAATCTACATTTGAGGGTGCTGGTTTTGATCCTTCTTTAGCTTCATATGAACCTGTTTCAATATCAAGATGTGCATCTTTAGGATAGTATGGAGTTCCTCCAGGATCTTTTACTGTTACTGTTGGAACTTGTTTTACAACCTCTTGGTAAGGAGTATCTGTTTTTCCACCTATTAAAGATTGATATTTAGAATCTATATCTGTTTGAGAAGACATCATTGGAGTCACATTAGTTTCTTTAGGAAGATTTTGAACTGCTTGAGAGGATGGATGAACTTCTCCTGTAAAAACATTTTTTACTTCCCCTTGTGAATTAATTGTAATATGAGGTTCCTGTAAACCTGGAGTAACTCCTGGCAAGTCTAAAGTGGGAGGGGGTGCAACTGGAGGTGTTTCAACTCCTGTGTTTACATCTTTTGTTGTACCTTTGGAATCTACGATAATCTCAGATGTTGTCTCCTCTTTTCTACCACCGAATAATTCTGTTAAAGACATAGTTTTTCTCGCTAATATTAAACATCTGCCTTTCTAATCGAAGATATTCTATCTGGCAGATTTCTATCTCTAGATTAATATTTTGTACATACAAAGTCAACCCAAAGGACTCTTTGATATATCTATGTTTTTGATATACTATCTTAATATATGAAATTAAAGAGACTTAAACTACCGAAACTAGAGAGATTAGAGAGCTTTCTTTCTAAAAGGTTTGGAGAAATATTATTGATATTAATACTAATATTAGTCTGTTTACTTTCCTTTAAAGAGGGTATGTATATTCTCTCTAATGACAATTATTCACCAGAGTTAAACCCTACCCTATCAGTGAGTAGATATTTGGAATCTCCAGCATGGAGGGGGTACAGAGTATTGGGTTTTGCATCAGAAAGCGAACAGGCAGATATTTTTAGAAGTGGAGTTTTTACTGTATTAGAGAGTTTCCTACCAAGTTGGAGTATCGGACAACTCTTCTATCTAATATCAATGATAATTGGATCTCTGTCTATAGCGTCTTTGGTAAGATTGTTTGTGGAAAAAACTGATTTAAAGAAATTCTCCAACTGGGGGTATCTAATAGCTGGAGTTACATACTTCACTACTCTTTGGAGTATGTGGCTTTTTTACCAAACAATGGCTCCATATATTAGTAATTTTGGTTTTTTGCCATTAGTTCTTTTGTGTATATATAGATATATTAAAAAGAATAATTCTAAAAATGCCCTACTATTACTCTTTTCTTCAATACTTTTTACCTCTACAAGTGTAATAGCTACACTCTTTGTTGTAGACTTCGCTTTCATATTTGCATTTACTCTCTTTGTTACTCTTACGACAGAAAGAAACAAGAAAAGAAGGATACGAAGTATATTAAAAACATTGGGAATATTTTTGATAACCCAACTCTTTTGGATATTACCATTTATTCACTACACCCTATCAACAAGTTCTGACATCATCGATTCATATACAAATCGAACTATTACTTCTAGTGTAATAGATTTAGAAACAGATATGCAAACTGTAATTAATTCAGCGAGATTTTACAACCGTTCACTTTTGGATATGGATGGTGATACATATGTATTTCCAATGGCAGAGCTTTTCGAGACATACGATTTCTACAAAGTACTGGGCTTACTACCAGCAATGTTTGGTATTGTGGGAATACTTTTTGCAATATTTAATAAACATTACAAATTACTCTTTTGGGGAATTGTTGGATTCATCAGTTTGTTCTTGATTAAGGCACTTAATCCTCCTTTAGCAATACTCTTTGAATGGTTACAAGAATATATACCTCTCTTTAAACAGGTATTCAGATGGCCAATATCCAAATTAGGAGAGATATATTTAATATCTTTAACATTTCTTTCTACATTTGGATTAATATATCTGTTTCAATTTTTAACATCTTTTGCAGAAAAGAAATTTTTAAGAAGACTACTAACTCTTTCTCTTTTTGTAATGATATGTATTCTCCAATTAATATATTCAGAATACCTATTTAGAGGAAATACGTTTCCCCAAAGAGCTTCAGTACAAGTACCTTTAGAATATTTTGAATTAGGAGAATATCTATACAGTAATGATTCTGTATCTAGAATATATTACGCTCCTCCATCTAACAACAACTACTTTAGGAAGTATGAATGGGGATTTTGGGGTTCTCAATTCATCTCCTACATTGTTCCAAACCCTATGATGGATATCTCCCTTGCTATTGGTTCTAACTCTGGTGAAAAAGCTATGTTAAATATTTTAAATGTAGTTAGATCTCAAAAGAGTGAAGAATTTCTTTCTTTAATGCAAAAATATGATGTAAAGTATGTACTTTTAGATAGGAGTATAACAAGTGAAGGGTACTCTTTTGATATGGATATGAAAGCAATGGAGGATATGATTTCTCAATATGAAAAGATATGGGAGAAAGGCTCTCTTACACTGTATAAAGTCCCAGTTGCACAGGAGAAAACATATACAGAATCCCTTTCCTCTCTTTCCAATTTAAATATATTTGTAAAAGATTCTCCACGTTTCCCTACTCTCTCTCCTGTGGAAGTTGATTTAAAAAATATAGAAATTAAGAAGAATGAAATATCTGGGAAATTTGAATACAAAGGTTACAGTACATATATGTTTTCAAATATCTCGAAAGAGCGTTTAGGTGATTTACCAACTAAATTAGATTACAATGACAACAGGCTCAAAGTAACTCCTTCTTACCCCTATGTATATGGGGATGCCTCTGTAAAGCCATATCGTTCATATTCTGGAGGATATGATTACTTTGTAGTAGGAAAAAGTATATTTAGAAAAAATATATTAGCAGAAGGAATTACAATAGAGGAGAAATATGGATCTTCTCCTTTAGTATATGGATTGCAAGAAAACTCTTTTAAGAGTATTGATATGTTACCAGCATTCCTTAAAGCAAAGGGAAGTGATTGCTCTGGAGGAAAGGTAATCGAGAGTACATACGTAACACCTCAAGAAGTTACATCTGGTTTTCAATTAAAAGGGACTAGTGAATCTCCATGTGTATATACTAATTTACCAATAGATATTAATCAGAGAAATGTCTTAAGGGTAAAAATAAATTGGGAGACAGAGAGTCAAAGCTATCCAGGTTACTGTATATTTTCTGAAACAAGAAAAAGATGTTTAAATGAACAGAAATATTTAGCATCAGATTCTTTGTATGGTGAAGTTGACTTACTCCTTAATACCGTAATTGAAAAAGGAGAGAGAGTATCTTTAATACTGTATACAAAAAATATTGGGAATAGTTTTAATTCAGAATCTCTTTTTAGAAGTATTAAGATATTTTACTCCCCACTGAAGCAAAATCTTAAACCCTCTTTACAGTCAGATACATGGATACCAAAAGATGTATTTTTAGATGATGAAAATACATACGAAGTTCGTATACCTGTTGTGGTTGGAGAAAATGGTTACCTATATACCGGTTTTAATACACCATATTTAATTTGGGATCCTAGCAGAGCCGACTCTGAAACAAAAATTTTTGAAGTAAGAAGTGATATCGGGTTGTACCAAAAAGTAGAAGCAGACTATGTTAATCAAACATCTAACCTGTTTACTACAAGTTCTAAATCTAAATATCTTGTATATTGGAAGGGAGAAAATATTTCTAATATTCCTGCATCACTCTGTTTAATATATGACAAAGAGGATAAATGTTGGCATCAAGATATGTTAGCATCTCTTACTAATTCCTCATACTTAAATATTTTAAATGGTTCATCTAAAGATGGTTTGTTAAATGTAATATACGGTTCTACAAGCTATGTATTACCAACAGAAAATATACTTGAAGAGTTTGTATTTATGCAGTACCCTACCTCATGGTATGGAGTTATGTATACTCAATCTAAGCAAGAAAAATATGTTGAATATGAGATGAAAAGTGTATTCAATTCTCCTAATTCTACATACTACAAAGTCTCGGTAGATGAATTAGAGAGCAATGAGAATACTCTCTTCTCCATACCTCAAGCGAAATCATCTGGTTGGTTAGCAGTTGCTAGAGATGGAATACTGTTCAGAGTATTAGGCAAGGATACAAAAGTAAGTATTAATGATTGGAAACAGGCTTGGGATATATCTAATGTTAGTTTTGATACAATTTCAGTAATATATTGGCCTAACCTACTCTCATATTTAGGATATATATTAATCCCATCCACAGCTATATATCTAACCATTAAATTAGTACAAGAAAAAAGAAATGGAAAAAAGTAATCCCTTAGTATCGGTCGTCATACCTGTACACAATGGAGAGAAGTATATTAAAGAAGCTATTGATAGCTGTATTAATCAAACATACAAGAATATTGAAATAATAGTGGTAGATGATAAGTCAGAGGATGATACATTAAAGATATTAAAAGGATATGGAAAAAAAATTACTGTTATACCAGTAGAAAAACAGAATGGTTTGGGTAATGTAATTAACATAGGAATTAGAGCCTCTAAGGGTAAATATATAGCTAGAATGGATGCAGATGATGTTATGTATCCTACCCGTATTGAAAAACAGGTTGAATATCTAGAGTCTAATCCTAAATGTGTAGCTATTGGTGGTCAAATAGACATTATTGATGAGAATAGTAAGATTACTGGTCATAGGGAGTATGCTATTGAGGATAGAGACATTAAAAAGAATAGATTTCTTTTTCAACCTTTTGCACATCCTGCTGTTACGCTTAGAAAGAGTACTGTAGAGGATATTGGGTTGTATCCTGAGAATATGTGGAAGGTAGAGGATGTAAAATTTTTCTTAATATTAAGTACCAAAGGAGAGTTCCATAATCTAGAGGATACTGTACTTAAGTATAGAATGACATTTAAAACAGAGAGTCAGTCTAAGATGATAGATCATTTTAGAAAGACTAATGAGATACGTAATTGGGCTATTAAAGAATTAAATATTAAGCCTTCGTTTAGAGAATATGTTATTTGGAATATACAAAAGATAGGGGTATATGTTCTTAGTTTGTTTCCTTCCTTTGTATTTATGAAGGCTTTTGAAGTTTTTAGAAGGGTTGTTAAATAAAAAAGGGAACTTTTTACAGTTCCCTTTACAATATTTTTAATTATTTCCTTTCGTCCTAAATATATTTTTAATATATATGGACTCATCAGTAAGATATTTTTAATCTTAGAGGATTCTAGCGTGTGATGAGGTTTGGTTTTTGGGGTTTTTAAAGTCCGAAGACAGTAAAAGATAATCCCTGAACCGGAACCTAGCTAGAATCGAGAGAGGTATCCCACGATGTGGGTTTGTTCAAGTAATTGCTTACTTGGTAGGAAAAAGTTCTGTCGGCGGTATGCAGCCATCGCTGGTTACATCCCAACAGATCTTAAATGGAACGCGAGTTCCATCTTTTCCCCAACCAAGTTCGGATCCAACAACAAATGGTGCGTCGAAGAGAGCTGTTTCGGCTCCTGCATACTCAAAGGCATAATTTGCCATGAGTGGGGTTGTGAAACCCTGCAAGAACCACACGCGGTCTTCTGCATCAAATGTGATGGTACCGATTGTGACCTTCGTTCCAACTGGAAGCCTCATTGAGACCCCATTTCCGCCAGGAACAGCATCGCAAATTGCCGACACTACTTCTTCCGGAGCACCGATTTCTTTTGCACGATTCGTGCAATCTGAAGCCGGAGCTGAAACGGGGTTTGCAACCACGGGGTTGACCGGGTTGATTGCTGGGCTCTGCTGGACGATCACTGGCTGTGGATTGTTCAAATTGCGAACAACCAAAATTCCTGCGATCACTCCAAAAAAGATGCCTACTAACAAACCAAGGGCCAACAGGCCTAAAACCACGTTACGCAAAATGCTAAACATAATAATCCTCCTTTAAGGATTTTTATCTAATTCCAGATCTTTTACACTATTTCTAGTGTGCTTTGAGTTATTGAACTCTTAGCCAATCTGGTTGGAATACAAATATCAATATATTATTAATATCTCTATTCCATCCAGATTGAAAATCTCTAGAATAATACCTACTCTATTCTATTTCATCACACGCTATTTTGTTTTAAATATATAAAGACTAAGTCTATATAATATACTTAAAACTTTTTAAAGAACTCTGAGTTCATAAGAACTCATAAAAGATATTTAAGAGAATATCTCTCTATGAACACTTATGTTTATTTATTTGAAGTTTAGATATGTTAAAGAGCAGTATTTAATTATCTAACTATATTATACTATAGGGTGGGTTGTGAGTCAATATGTCTATTGATTGGGTTCAGTTTTATTCTTAATGAGCAATTAATTATTAAGATACTATATTATACTATAAGTTGGTATTTTTATCAATATCTCCTACCCTAGAACCAAAGATAGTCATTAAGAAATAGTAGTGGAGAAATTGAAAAAAATTGGAAGGCTCTTTCGAGAGGTTGTACTATATTATAATTTGAAAAGAGCAAAAATTCTACTAGTAGAGATTCCTCTCCTCTTACCTATATGCTTTAAGCAACTTAGAATTAAATACCCTATTCTCTTTTATAGATATACTTAAAATATCCTTAATCATTCTAGATACATCCTTTAAGTTTGCAGAAGTAGAATCAGATCTATTCTTGTTTAAAAAGAATGGTATTACAGATACCTTATACCCTACTCTACCAATCTCATTTAATATCTCAGAATCTATAGCAAATCTGTTTACCTTTAAGTTAGGTAATATTCTTTTTACTAAATCTCTTTTGAAGAGTTTTAAACCACAACCTACATCTGTAATATCTTTAGGTAATCTTAAAAACACTCTATTTAATGTAATCAAACCGTAAGAGAATACTTTTCTACTAAAAGTCATCTCAACATTTGAGTCCTTATGTAACTTAGAAGGAATAACGGCCATTACACCATCTCTATTGATAGCTTTAATAGCATAGCCTAATGTTCTAATTTGAATATCAGTATCTGCATCTATAAAACCGATTATATCTCCTGTTGCTCTTTGTATACCAAATCTAATAGCGTAACCTTTACCCATATTTTTTCTATAACCAAATACTTTAGCCTTCTTAAGATTGTTGTTCTTAATATACTGCATTAAAGTACCCTTGGTATTATCAACATACCCATCGATTACGAAGATGAGTTCAAAATTAGGATTAGTTCTAGAAAGGTAACCATATACTCTTTCTAATTGATCCAATACCTCTCTTTCTTTTTTGTATGTTGGTATAACCAAAGATATTTTCATTGTAATTAATAAAGGGACAGATATGAAATAAATATGTGCATTTAAGCAGTATGCCCCCAAAGGGGCAATCTACCTAATTAGATAGATTGCTTTGCCTTTAGGTTTTTAACTATAGCTAATACAGTCATTCCTGTAGTAAATGTTGCTAAAGCTGCAATGTAGAAGATACTAGTATCATCAAAACCTGTTGGTACGGGTTTATGAGGTTCATATGGTGTATAAGGACCGTATGGATTAGAAGTATCTGCAAATACAGCAGAAACGTTTACTAGGAAGAAAGTTGCGATAGTTAATGCAACTGTGTATAACTTCCTCATATTTAAAAGGGCTAGTTAATTTAAATGCAACAGCATTATACAATATTTAGCCCCTTTAGTCTACACTATGGGTTGTATCCTCTTAAATACAACTCAAGTATTTCTCCCTTATTAATCATCTCTTGTGCATACTCTACTCCGATATATCTATAGTGCCAGCTCTCAAATTTGTATCCTGTAACAGTTTCATATCCTTTGGGGAATGATATTACGAATCCATATTTATATGAATTTTCTATTAACCATTTACTAGCTTTGGTATTTGCAAATTCATCACCCAATCTATCCCCTATTTCACTACTACTAAAATCAATCACAGTACCCAGTTGATGTTGGCTATGCCCTGGTCTTGCTGAGAAAGTATCTACGTATGCTACATCATTATCGTTTTTACTTAACCAATAGTTATATGTATTTACTTGTGTTTGATACGATCTATATGCAGATACAATACTTATATCTATACCAGCACTCTTAATATCAGTAACCATTCTCTTTAGATTATTGATAAGGATATTTCTAAGGTAGTAATTCTCTCCTCTTCTAATACCAGAGATACTTGCCTTTACCAAATCTTTTGGAGCATATGTACTGGATAATTTATACTGCTTGTTAACTAATACTAACAGGTCATCCCCACTTCTTTTCGTAGGAAATATCTCATCAGGATATTCCCACCAGTTTTTAGTAGTATCTGGGTCTTTCTCATCTACTTCTTTTTCCTCTTCAATTACCTCATCTTCAATTTTTTCTATTACAGATGTATCTTCTGGTTCTTTAATGACCCACTCTCCCCTTTCTTCCTTATCCTCATCTTTTGTATTTATTATCATATCAGCAGTTTTAGCAGGTAAGAAAAACATTAAAATTAACAGAAGGATGTATATTAGAGATTTTTTCATACCTGTATTTTACAATATTCTCAATTAGTTTACCCTGTTAGCATATCTAAAGATTCTTACAGGAGAATTGAAATATTTACATGTATAGAGTATTAGGTCTGCAGTATAGTCGGAAATATATGTACTTTCTTCTGAATTATATATTTCATACACATACTCTCTTTGATTCCAATATATGCTTACTCTATCTCCTTTAACGGTTTTTGGAAGGTTATAAAAAGATATTTTGTTTCTAAAAGCTGTACTCCAACTTGTATATCCAAATCTATGAGCAGCTAATATTATTGGTAATTGATCTTTTTCAGGAGTACCATAATCAGTAACTATCCAAGTGCCCTTAAGTAATGCTTTTTTGTAATCTTTACTATCTGATATTGGTGAATTTACAGCAATTTTTGGAATTAAAACAAAATATCCTTCTGGAAGGTCTGGATTAAACGGTGGTATTGTAGTTTCTTCTTCTTTCTCCTCAACTTTCTCCTCTGCTACGACCTCTTTGACAATTTTCTCTACATCTTTGTCTACTTCGTCTGGATTTAATCTGTACCAGATATATGGGGATGTTGGTATAGCGATGAGTATGATAGTAATGAATATGAAAGTAAAACCCATTAGGGTGTATATATTTAGAAGATTTTCAAATCTATTCTTTCTTTTCATATATATACAGATTATCACATATATATGTTTGTAAGAAAATATTAAGAGGAAGAGTATAACAGGAGATATTTATAGTTATATATATACAAGATAGTAATATCAGATATCAGGTCAGGAAATATATATTGGGTTGTGTAAGAATATATTATTAAATTTTAAATATTAAGAAAATGTTAAGAAAAACAAATGATAAACAAGATATATATCTACTTTTAGAGAAGCAGTTAAAAGAAATAGAGAGACAATTAAAAGAATATGATAAAAATATATTAAAAATATTAAAGAGACTCAATTATCAAGAACCTCTTTGTTATAACCAATATGCTGAAGATGTAGAGATAAAGGTTAGATCATATATGGATGCTGATTTAACAAAAGGTTGAGCCTAAAGAATTGCCATAGTTGCAACCTTATCCTCACTATCTAGTTTCATAACCTTTACTCCACTAGTTTGTCTTCCAAGTGTTGGGATAGCATCTATAGAGGATCTAATTACTTTTGATTTTTCTGATATTACAACAATTTCAGCTTTTGGATGATCTAATATCCTCGCTACTACAACCTTTCCTGTCTTTTTGGTCACTCTAAAGGTGAATATACCAGTTCCTCCCCTTTTCTGTTTTGTATACCCTGATAGTTTTGTCATCTTCCCATACCCATACTCAGATAGAGTGAATAGCCTATTTTCATTTCCTCTTACTACTCCCATACCTACTATATAGTCATCTTCAGATTTGAATTTCATTGCTCTTACTCCTCTTGTACTTCTTCCCAAAGGTCTAACATCTTTTTCACTAAACCTTATAGACTTACCTTCTGCTGTAACAAGAATAATTTCATCTTCACCAGTAGTAGGTTTGACCCATATTAACTCGTCGTTTACTTCTAATTTGATTGCTGTTAATCCGTTTGCTCTAATCTTTGAGAACTCACCTAAATCAGTCTTTTTTATTATTCCTCCCTTTGTTGCCATTAAGAAATATTTGAAATCCTTCCTCTTTACCACTCCCTCTTTATCTTGACCCTCTTGTATCTCTTCAGAACCCATGACACCACCTTTAGGATCTCTTGTTAGTATGGATGTAATAATTTCGTTCTGATCTAACTGTACTAAATTAATCAAAGGAATACCTTTTGCTGTTCTACCATACTCAGGTATTTCAAATATACGTGTAATAAATACTCGTCCTTTGTTTGAAAAAAGAAGTAATTCATCATGTGTATTACATAAAAGAACATGTTCAATAAAATCTCCTTCTTTAGTATCTCCACCAGATATACCTTTACCACCTCTTTTTTGAGTTTGGTATGTAGAAGGTGGTACTCTCTTAACATATCCAGAGTGAGTAATCGTAATTAATGTTTCTTCTTGAGCTATCATATCCTCTTCAGATATTTCATTTATCTTACCCTTAACTACCCTACTTCTCCTTTTATCTGCATAGCTTTCTTTAATTTGATTTAAATCGGAACTAATAATTTCGAGTATTCTATCTTGACTATCTAATACAGCGTTGTATTCAATTATCTTCTCTTTAGTCTCCTTGTAATCATTTTGTAATTTCATTCTTTCCAATGCTGCTAATCTCCTTAGTTGCATATCTAAAATTGCTTGTGCTTGTACTTCAGTAAACTTAAATTTATCCATTAAGTTTGTTTTAGCACTTTCTTGTGTTTTAGAACCTCTGATAGTTGCGATTACCTCATCTAATACATCTAATGCTTTGAGTAACCCTTCCAATATATGTGCATGATACCTTGCCTCTGCTAAATCATATTCATATCTTCTGATTGTTACTGTTAATCTAAATGAAAGGAATAGCTCTAACATCCTTTTTAGAGAAAGAGTAATTGGTTCTTGTTCTACTAATGCAATCATATTTGCATTAAAGGTTTTTTGCATTTCAGTATATTTAAACAGTTTGTTTAAAACTGTTTTAGGCTGTGCATCCTTTTTAAGAATTACTACTACTCTAATTCCCTCCTTGTTAGATTCATCTCTAATATCTGCAATACCAGTAATCTTTTTATCCCTTACTAAATCAGCAACCTTTTCAATCATATATGCTTTGTTTACTTGGTAAGGAATCTCAGTTATTACAATCTGATATCTACCATTTTGGCCTTCTACTATTGAAGCCTGTGCTCTCTGTAAGATTTTACCTCTACCTGTAGCATATGCATTTAATATCTCGTCCCTATCATATATTGTTCCTCCTGTAGGGAAATCAGGACCAGGTACTATATCAATTAACTCTTCAGGAGATATATCTGATTTGAAATCTGGATATATTACTTCTCCACTTTCTTTAATCCTATCTAATATTTTCTGTATATCTTTACTGTAATCTAACTGTTTTGTATCAATGTAATTTTCTATATAGTCCTCGGGTTTTGAGTTTAGAGTCTGAGGAACTACTTCCTTTGCTTCTTTTGCCTTTCTAAGTTCATTGTATATAGCTATACCTTCCCACATATTTTTTCTCTTAATCATTTCCTGGAGTGCATCTATTAGCTCTCCAAGATTATGAGGAGGTATCTGTGTTGCCATACCAACAGCAATACCCTGACTTCCATTTGCTAAAAGGTTTGGGAAAAGAGCAGGAAGGATTGTAGGCTCCAATCTAGTACCATCATAGTTAGGAAGAAATGTAACCGTTCCTTTATTTAAATCTTTCAAAAGCTCAGGAGTAATCTTTCCCATCCTAGCTTCTGTGTATCTCATGGCTGCAGCAGGATCTCCATCAATAGAGCCAAAATTCCCCTGTCCTTCTACAAGAATATATCTAGTAGAGAATTCTTGTGCTAATTTAACCAAGGTAGGATATACAACACTCTCACCATGAGGGTGATAGTTACCGGAGGTATCACCAGCAATCTTTGCACATTTTCTAAAATGTGAAGATGGAGAAAGTGCTAAATCGTTCATAGCAACTAAAATTCTTCTTTGAGAGGGTTTTAATCCATCTTTAACCTCTGGAAGAGCACGAGATACAATGACAGACATTGAATAATCTATGTAGTTAGATTTCATTTCATCTACAATTGAACGAGGAGTTAATTCTCCAGGTTTAAATGTTAGATTGAAATCTATTTCGTTCTCTTCTTGTTGCAAGGGGGATTCAGCAGAATCATTATTTTCTACCTCTACAACCTCCTGTGCCTTCTTTATTATTTCTTCTTTGTCTGCCATATATACTAGTTAGTATTTTAATACGTTTTTCTTGTATCTAATTCTGCAGAGACTTGTGCTCGGAGTGATACATAATCTTTACCCTCTGCATGTAATATCTGAAAAACATGGGTAGGTACCTCATAGTCGGCTCCAGAACCACTTTGCTCTGGCCCAACGGAAACCTGTCTTGTTTCCTCTCTATTTCGGTTAAAGAAGTGTATAGCCAGGAGTTCTCTGGACACATCTTCAATACTTGCCTTCTTTCCTCCCCACCCCATTTCTCCCTTTAATTTCTTAAGTAAACGAATTGTGTCTGGTGTTCTTAAGGTATTTTCTATGATTCTCCAATCATTTGGTAGCGCATCGACAAAGCGAGCCTCTCTTAGCTCTGCTAAATTGTCTTGATACTCCGACGATTCTCTCATTCTTCCAAACATTTTTCTAAAAATAAAAAATTAAATATTAAACATCCAAATTAGCTCTCTTAGCATATTTTTGGATAAATCTTCTTCTTGGTGGGACCTCTGCACCCATTAACATCTCAAATACCTTTTCTGCTTCCTCCGCATCAGCTATATGTACCTGTTTTAATGCCCTTGTCTCTGGATCCATTGTTGTATCCCAAAGCTGTTGAGGATTCATTTCTCCTAATCCTTTAAATCTATTAGCCACAGGGCTTTTTCCAGCAGCTTTTGCTTTCTTAACAAAAGCATCCTTCTCACCATCATTTAAAAAGTAATACTTTTTCTTTCCTATCTCTACCTTGTGAAGAGGTGGTTGAGCTACATATACATACCCCCCATCTATTAATGGTTTAAAGAATCTAAAAAGCAATGTTAGTACTAATGTGGTTATATGTAAACCATCTACATCAGCGTCACTCATTATTATTATCTTATGATATCTCAACTTACTAACATCTAATGTTGTTCCTATTCCTACTCCTAATGCTGTAGTAATATCTTTAAATTCGTTATTACCTAGAACCCTATCTACTCTATATTTATGTGTATTAATTATTTTACCTCTTAGTGGTAATACAGCCTGTGTATGTCTATCTCTTCCCTGCTTAGCACTACCACCTGCAGAATCTCCCTCTACAATGTACAGTTCTGAGTCTGCGGGATTATTACTTATACAATCTGCTAACTTACCAGGTAAGGTAGTACTTTCTAGTGCACTCTTTCTAATTACAGCATCTCTTGCAGCTTTTGCTGCAGCTTTAGCTTTGTAAGAAAGTATAGCTTTATCAATTATTGCTTTTGCTTCCTTTGGATGCTCATCAAAATATACTAATAATTCATCTCTGATAACTTTGGCTACAGCATTTTTAACCTCTGGATTATTTAACTTTATTTTAGTCTGTCCTTCAAATTGTGGATTTGCAACTTTAACAGAGATTACTGCTGTTAAACCCTCTCTGACATCATCACCATTTAATGTTGTAGTAAGACCTTTAAGTAATTCAGATTTTTGTGCATACGTATTTATCGCTCCAGTAAGTGCTGTTCTAAAACCTGAAAGATGAGTACCACCTTCTGGATTGATAATGTTGTTAGTGTAACATTTTACATTCTCATCCATACTGTTTGTATATTGGATTGCTGCTTCAACAACAACTCCCTCATGTCCTTTGTTAACATAGAAGGGAATCTCATTTACTAATTTCTCATCTATGTTCATAAAGAGAACATATGACTTAATACCATCTTCAAAGTAAAGATCAAAAATCTTAGGGGGTTTACCCTCCTCTACTCTTTCATCAAATACTGAAATCTTTAATCCTGCTGTTAGATATGCATGTTGTCTACACTTTTTTATAATCTCTTTGAAATCAAACTCTGTTTCTGTAAATATTTCATCATCTGGCATAAATCTGTGTTCTGTTCCACTACCCTCTTTTGTTTTCCCAACTTTCTTTACTGGAGCCTGTGGAATACCTCTTTTATATTCCTGTTGATATATCTCCCCCTCCCTTACTACTGTAGTTACCATCCACTCTGAAAGGGCATTAGTACACTTCATACCTACTCCATGTAAACCACCTGATACTTTGTATGCTCCCTCTTCAAATTTTCCTCCTGCATGAAGGTTTGTCATAACGGTTTCTAAGGTAGATACCTTTGTTTGAGAGTGTATTTCTACTGGAATACCCCGACCATTATCTTTTACAGATATTGAACCATCTTTATACAATTTAACCCATATTCTATTACAGTATCCACCTATGGCCTCATCAACAGAGTTATCCAATATTTCAGTAAATATGTGATGTAGACCCTCTCTGTCTGTAGAGCCAATATACATAGCAGGTCTCTTTCTTACTGCTTCTAATCCTTGTAATACTTGAATATTGGATGCACCATATTCACTTTTGTTCTTTACCATTAGGTCTATTCTTTAAATTAGTCTGTAATGTGTTCAATTCAAAGGTCAGAGTATATTCTATATATTATAGGAGAAAATGTTAAGGGGCTATTTATCTTGTTAAACCGAGATAAAGGCTCTCTAAGATTAATCTCCTATTACCATTTGCCTCAACTTTCTTTCTAGCATTAATCACCCTCTTTATATTCTCAGATGTATTTTTAACATCTATCCCCTCCCCTATTTTACTCTCTAGCTCTGTTTGAAAACGAGATTCTAAATACTCAAGTAAGAGTAATGTATCATCTCGATCTTTTGAAATCCCCTCTATTCTCTCAAATGCTCGTAAAAGGTCAAGCTCAAGTATATTATCACTTTGAGGTATTTCTGTCTTCTCCTCTTTTGTATATATTTTAAAACATCTAGATATTACTGTAGGTAAGAGATTCCCCTCTCTACTGGTAGTTAATATATATGCAGTCGTATCACTACTCTCTTCCAATGTCTTTAAGAAAGAGTTTTGGGCTTGAGGTGTTAATTTTTCTGAATTGAAAATGATTGCTACTTGCAGTTGCTCCTTGTATGGAGTAAACATCATCTCTCTTTGAAGGTTTTTTACATCCTCAATACCAATACTTTTTATATTTTCACTTGAAAGTATATGAATATCCGGATTTTTTCCATTTAAGAAATCCTCTACTATATCCCTTTGCCATAACTTATTTAAGAGTATTTTTATCCCCTCCTTTATATTTTCTTCTTTATTCCCTACAATTAGATATGTCATTGTGATACATTTTAACATATATATTAAGTAATTTGATTGAATATATTAATGCCACTATTGGTTAAAAAGATTGAGAAAAATGATGTTTGGGATAATTTCGTTAAGAAATCTCCCCTGTCAAATTTTATGCAATCATGGAATTGGAGTATGTATCAGGAGGAGGGTTTAGGTCGTAAAACTTTTAGATTGGGATTTTACAAAAGGGATGAACTTTGGGCTGTAGCATCATGCTATGAAATATCCCAAACATTTGGAAAATATATTTACTGCTCAAGAGGTCCAATTCTTAGAGAGCTTAGCTCTCATCTTTACAAAGATGTCTTAGAGGCATTAACAGAGTATTTCAAAGAAAAGGGATATGTATTCCTTAAGATAGATCCTGCTATTCAGGAATCCTTGACCGAATCTAAGGTTCCCCTTTCTCTTGGTTTTAAAAAATGTATTAACTATGTTCAACCCGAAACCCCTTGGTTTACAGAACTAACTGGAAAAACAGAAGAGGAATTAATTGAGTGGTGCAAAAGTAATGGAATGGGAAAGAACTATCCAACATATATTCGTAAAGCAAGGAGAGCAGGAGTAACTGTAAGATTTTCCAACGAGTTACCAGATTGGAAACTTTTTACTCACTATCTTCACCAAAGTGCAGATGCCAAAGATTTTGTAATTAACAGTGCTGATTACTATCTTAAACAGTTAAGATATTTAGGAACCAAGGGAGAGATTAGATTGGGGATGGCTGAATACGATAGAGAGCCAGTTGCTATGTTAATACTCTCCTTCTATGGTAATGAGGTATCTTGTCTTTACAGCTGCCAAACAGGTATGAGAAAAAAGATTAGGGGTGCTATGCTACTTAGATGGGAGTGTATGTTGTTAGCTCAGAAAGAGGGTTTTAAATATTTCAATTCATGGGAGGTACTTCCCGATGAGAAGTATGTTCCAACTAATCCTAGATATGGTTACTCTAATTTTAAAAGAGGTTTTGGTGGATATTTAGTAAAGTATCAAAGAACAATGGACTATCCATTTAGTCAAGGTAAATATTTCTTTGTTAGAATTTTAGATATGTATCGTAGAATTAGATACTATCGAGAAAGGTAATCACTCTTCTTCATCAAGAATTTAAGATATCATGATTATAGGTCTATGAGACAAAGCTATGTACTGCTATTATATGATGTAAATTGTTTAACTGCCTTTTTATTGTGGCCCAAGATACACTGCTTACATATCTACAAAAACAGGGGGTAATTAATGAGTTAGATGCTACCAAGGTTCAGGTAGAGAGAACGCGTACTCCAAAAAATGAAGAGACGATAATAAGGGAGATGGGTTTGGCTACTGAGGTTGATATTGCTAAGGCTAAATCTGCAATTTTTAATATCCCGTATGTAGATTTAAAAGAGGTTTCTATTTCAGACAGCATTATTGCAGAAGTCCCTATTGATAATCTTAAGAAGTACAAAGTAGTACCTTTTGAAAGGGACAATGTATCTGCCAAGTTAGCAATGCTAGATCCTTTTGATATACAGGCTACTCAAGCTCTTCAGAGAAGGTACCCTCCAAATACTAGATTGATTGTATATATAACTACGGAGGAAAGTATTAACCATGTGCTTGACAGAAGGATGGGTGATGTAATGAGTACAGAGGTTACTGAAGCATTGGAAGATGTAGATGTCCCTATTCAGGAGATAAGTGAGGACCCTAATCTAATTGATAGTATAGATTTAAAAAATGCTCCTGTTGCAAGAATAGTTAATTCAATAATGCAATATGCAGTTATTTCTAAAAGTTCAGATATCCATGTAGAGCCAATGGAAACTAGGTTAAGGGTAAGGTTTAGAATACATGGAATAATGACAGAGAGACTCTCTTTACCTAAAACTCTTGCCCCCGCTATTGTTTCTCGTCTTAAGATTATGTCCAATCTTAAAATTGATGAAAAAAGAGTACCTCAAGATGGTAGGTTTCAAATAAAGATAAAAAATAATAAGGTAGATATTCGTGTTTCTGTTATGCCCAATATTCATGGAGAGAAGGTCGTAATGCGTTTACTTGAATCAGATACATCAGGTATAACTCTAGAGACTACTGGTCTAAGAGGTAATGCTTACAAAATTTTTCTTGATGCATTGAGCGTAACTAATGGTATTGTACTTGTTACTGGTCCTACTGGAAGTGGTAAAACTAGAACATTAGCATCCTCCCTTATTAAAGTTAATGACCCTGGAGTTAATATAATCTCCTTGGAAAATCCTGTTGAAATCAGAATACCTGGAGTGACACAGGTACAAATTAATCCAGATGTAGGACTTACCTTTGCTAATGGTTTAAGATCAGTATTAAGACAAGACCCTGATATCGTAATGGTTGGAGAGATTCGAGATGAAGAAACAGCACAATTAGCTGTACAGGCATCTCTTACTGGTCACTTGGTACTTTCTACTTTACACACCAACAGTGCCCCTGCCGCTATACCAAGATTACTAGATATGGGTATAGAGTCATATCTACTTGCTTCTACACTTAGAGTAATTGCAGCTCAAAGACTACCAAGAAGAATATGTCCTCAATGTATGGAAGCAGTCCCTGCTCCACCTGAGGCATTAAATACTCTAATGAGAACTTTGTCCGATATTAAAAACTTTGATATTATTCAATATACTAATAAGGTGATATCTGCAAAAAAGCAAAGAGGTGAAAAAGGAGCTGCAGCACTTAAAGTTCCAGAAATAGGACCAGATGGAAATCCAGTCATATATCTATATAAAGGAGTTGGATGTGACAGATGTGGAGGTTTAGGGTATTCTGGAAGAGTAGGAATTTTTGAGGTATTGGATATAAATGAAAAAATTAGTAAGATGATAATGGAAAGTGTTACGTCACAGGAAATAGAGCAAGTAGGAAAGGATAATGGAATGATTACTATGATACAGGATGGGTACTTAAAAGTACTTGAAGGTTTAACAAGTATAGAAGAAGTACTCAGAGTGTCGAAAGAATAATTTTAAGATATAATAGTAAGTAATGGATAACAATACTGCCCAAAATGGTACATTACAATACCCTGATTTAACTCAGAGTGTTGGGAATACAAGCACACCAGTAGTTGATACATCAACATCATCTACTACCCCACCAGTTCCCCCTCCCTCAGATGAAAAGGTGCTTCAAGATTTGGCAACTCAAATACAGGCTATGAATGCTCCCGAACCAGATAATAAATCAAATGTTGTGGATGCTTTAGCAGGTATTCCAACAAGCCCTACTCCACCTTCTTCTGCTCAAGCACCAGTAGTGGAGCCTTCATCACAAATTCCTTCAGTACCTGTTACCCAAGACGCTGCAGCACAGCAATTAATACAAAGTGTTGAATCTGCCTCTCCTCAACCTGCTCCAAAAGAAGTAGCTAGTCTTACAAATATTCAAGAAGCAACTCCAATTAACAATCCAGATGATTTAAACAAAGAAGAACCAGATGTAGATTTGAAAGGTGTTGTTGAAAATGATTTACAAGATATAATTCCAGGTGAGAAAGTACCTAAAGCTTTGGTTAGAGAGCCAAAAAAAGAGAATTTAGCTCAACCTCTTGATACAGATGAAGCTCCAAGTACTCCAAAAGAAAGTACACAGAAAATTGATGAATTACTGAGATATGCAATACAACAAAATGCATCTGATTTACATATCACAGCAGGATATCCTCCAATAGTGAGAATTGATGGAGAATTGAGAGAGGTAAGTGATAGTATTATTACTCCTGAAGAAGCGGAGGAGTTAATACTTCCAATCCTTTCTGATGAAAAGAAAGAATTATTAGAGGTAAATAAGGAGATAGACTTAGCATATTTTCATGATGGAGAGTTCCCTGGAAGATTTAGAATCAATGTTTACCACACCATGAAAAATGTAGCTGCTGCATTTAGATTAATTCCAACGAAGATAAGGACTATAGATGAGTTGAAATTGCCTCCTATTTATCACCAGTTCTCACAATTAAAACAAGGTTTTATACTTGTAACAGGACCTACAGGACACGGTAAAAGTACTACCCTTGCAGCAATTATAGAAGAGATTAATACAACAAGATTTACACATGTGGTCACTATTGAAGATCCAATTGAGTATGTATTTGATGGAAAGAAATCTTTAATAGATCAGAGAGAAATGAACGAGGATACACACTCATGGCCAATTGCACTTCGAAGTGCACTAAGACAAGATCCAGATGTAATTCTTGTAGGTGAGATGAGAGACTACGAAACCATTGCGGCAGCAATAACATTAGCTGAAACAGGACACTTAGTATTTGCTACTTTACATACTAATAATGCTGCACAAACTGTAGATAGAATCATTGATGTATTTCCTGAAAATCAACAACCTCAGATTAGGTTACAGCTTTCTAATATTTTGGAAGCAATAGTTGCTCAAAGACTTATACCTTTAGATAAAGGGGGAAGAAGAGCAGTAACAGAAATTATGATTGCAAATCCTGCTGTTAGAAATCTAATTAGGGAGGCAAAGACACATCAAATAGATAATGTAATTAGAACTAGCTCTGATATCGGTATGGTGCCATTGGAGAAATCCTTAGTTGCACTAGTTAGAGAAGGAGTTATTTCTGTACAAAGAGCTCAGGAGTATGCAGTATTCCCTGAGGAAGTATTAAGATTACTTAAGAGTTAAATATGGCAAAATACACATATTCGGCAAGAGATAGTAAAGGAAAAGAAGTTAAAGGTAAGTTAGAGGCAAGAGATCCTCAAGCATTAGCAGAGATATTGCAAGACAGAGGTTTGGTTGTTGTGAGTATCAAAGAGCAATTAGCAATAGATTTAGAAGAATTAGGTCAAATTAATATTGGTGGTATACCAATGAAAGAGAAAGTTGTCTTTATGAGACAGCTTTCAACAATGGTTGGAGCTGGACTTCCCTTAACAAGAGGTTTACAAATTATGGAACAGCAAGTTGCAAATCCAAGTTTTAAAAAGGTTATTTCCCAAGTAAAGTCCTCTGTTGAATCTGGTAAAAGTTTAGCTGAATCTTTTAAAAGAGCAGATGAGGTATTTGATGAAGTTACAATAAACCTAATTGAAGCTGGTGAATCAAGTGGTAACTTAGATGTAATTCTTAATAAACTGGCTGTTGAGTTAGAAGAGAATCAAAAACTTGCTGCTAAGTTAAAGTCTGCATTAACATACCCAATGATTCTTTCAGTAGTAATAATAGCTGTTATTCTTCTCATGATGTTTGTTTTAGTACCTTCCATGACAGAAATATATGGGGAATTTGATGCTGAGTTACCTTGGATTACTCAATTTCTTATCAATATGAGTAATTTCTTTATTAAATTCTGGTGGGCAATGTTAATAGTAACTCTTTCCTTAGTAATTGGATATAAGGTATGGATAGATACTCCTAAAGGTAAAAGGAATAGAGATAAGATTTTAATAAAAATTCCAATTGTAGGAATGATGATTAGTAAAATACAGATAGCCCAGTTTACTAGATTACTTGGACTTCTACTCTCTAGTGGACTATCTATAATAAGAGCGCTAGAACTCTCTGCTATGTCACTAAGCAATGAAATGTTTAGAGAGGTCATACTTGCTTCAAGAGATGAGGTTGAAAAAGGAGGCTCTTTAGCAATCCCAATAGCTAGAAGTGAATATTATCCTCTCTTAGTTAGTAGTATGATTGCTGTTGGAGAAGAGACTGGAGAGTTAGACAATGTATTAGCAAAGGTTGCTGAGTATTACAAAGATGAGGTAGATGTAGCTACTGCTAATATGTCAGCTACCTTAGAACCAGTCTTTCTTATAGTGATGGGTTTAGTTATTGCATTTATATCATTAGCAATTTATATGCCTATGTTCCAGTTATCAGAGGTAATGGGAATGATAATTGACATCGTTAGTGTAATTGTGTAATTTTTATATATAAATTAAATTATTTATTATTTTATGGGAATGAATAGAAAATATTCAGGTTTTACCCTAGTAGAAATGCTTATCGTAATGGGTATCATAATTATCCTTATGGCGGTAGGTATTGCTGCAGGAAGATTTGCTATCAATCGAGCAAATGATGTAGCACATCAAAATGCTGCAGATCAGCTATTTGTTTCAGCTCAATCTTACCTTACAGATGAAAGAGAATATCCCGAGGTTGTTGACTGGGAAGATTCCTTAGGGGATTGTGCAGATGGAGGGCCATGTTTGAGTGAGTATCTTTCATTAGGTGAATTTAGAGGAGGTACAGATGCAACATATTACTATTGGACTGATACTAAATCTGCTTTAGTATGTGTGTCTTTAGGTGGAGTGTTAGATGAAGATGGAAGAGGTTACTATTGTACAGGAAATGGTTTCGGAGCAGATGGAGCTCCTGCAATAACTCAAAAGGATGTAGAGAACCCAAATGGAGATACAACTCCAGGCGGAACAAGTGGTTGGACTCAACAAGATTGGGATAATGAGACAGATACCTTCTCAGCTATATAAAGTTAGCTGTTAAACTTGTAATTTTAACCCCCTCAATCTCGAGGGGGTTTTTATTTATTAAAAAGTATATATAATTAGGTATGCATATATATTTTACATTCGTACTATTTTTAATGGGGTTAGTACTCGCAAGTTTTTTAAATGCACTACTGTATAGAATAGATAATGGATATAAATATCCTGATATCTTTATTAGAGGATCTCACTGTGAGAAGTGTGGTAAATTATTAAAAACATATGAATTAATACCTATACTCTCCTTCTTTATCTTTAAAGGTAAATGTTCTAAGTGTGGGTATAGTGTACCTGCTTACTATCCTCTATCTGAGCTAATGTTAGGAATTGGTTTTGCTAGTATATATTACTACTCTCTCTCCCCTATTCTATATATTACACTTCTTTTCTTCTTTGCTTTTTCTTACTTTGATAAACTACACAAAAATATACCTGCAATATTAGTAGACACTTTCTTAATAGTATCTATTACCTATTTCTTTATACAAGTATTAATTAACAACTCTATTCCAGAAAATGGAATTTTAGTAGGAATAGCTCTCTCTATATTGGTATATATTTTGGGTAAAGTATTTAAGAAACCTTTTGGTATAGGGGATATTTTGGTATTTTTAGGATTAAGTATCTTACTTCCTATATACTTATATATTGGCTTTATATATATCTTTTTAATTCTCTCAAGTATTTATTCCCTTATTTTAATAGCTATGAAGGAAGCAACTCTTAAAACAGCACTTCCCCTACTTCCCTTTATGTTTGTATCTTTAACGATACTTTTGCTATTTAATGAGTATATTGTTGAATTCTTTTCTAACTTGTTTTATTTTTAATTAATATACAAATACATTTTAGTTACTCTTGAGTAGTTAAAATATTTCTGTTAAATTATATTATTACTTATTTATAACTGTCCATGGAAAAGAGAAAGACAAGATTACATGCTTTTTCACTTGTTGAGATGTTATTGGTAATGGCTATTCTTGTTGTTTTTGGTGCATTTGGAACTGGAGGTTTTCTTGGTTTTAGAGAAACAATGTTTGTTAAAGAAAATGTTGAAGTAATTAAACAAGATGTTTTGTTAGCACAACAGAAATCAATGCTTTTGGAAAGAGAAACTGGTGATAGTTGGATATATGGTGTTGGTTTAGATTTAACAGGTATTGTAGGAGAAGATGGTACATACAAAATGTTTAGATGGTGTTCCCCATTTGCTGATTTTGGGAATTCTATAACTAGATCAAAACTTTTAGGATGGGATAGTACAGCAAATATTGGTGTCCCTGTTACTCCTGAAGATGTCTTAGGAGTATCTAAAGTAGGAGGTGATAACCTAATTGCCTTTGCTCCAGTACCAGTAGATCCGATTGACTCTTGTGTACGTAGTATTCGTTACTGTCCTACAGAAACGGGTGCTTATCAAGCAGCAGTTCAAGAATGTGCAGACTATTGTGCGACGATTTGTATAGCCCCAGAATGTACATGTACTCCTGTAGCTGATTCCGGGTTGTGTACTACAGAAGATATTGATCCTCCTCCCCCAGCAGATGATGATGTACTTCCTCCTCCTCCCACAGAGTCGGAAGAACCAGTTGTTGGTACATCCTATATAAATGGTTATCTACCCTTAACTTATACATCTTCTTGTGCTTTAGGAGCTACATCTTTAGTAGAGATTACAGGTGAAGCTGCAGATCGATTTGTAGATGCAGGTACAATACAATTACTTGGTGCTACTCCCGTTAAATATGTTGTGTTTGAAGCTGTTACAGGCAAGGCTTTTCTTTATGATGGAGCGGGTAAACCAGTTAACTATTCAAGTTCTGGGTCCAATCTCTTCTATGATGGAAGTACTATATTAGATATTGCTATTTTAAGAGGTAGGAGTTCAAAGTTTGATGTAATTTCAATATATCCTTCTTCAGGTACAGTTGTTCATCATGTGTATACTGATGCTGATAAAGCTCCATCTTCAGCTACAAGTGGTATCATAACTGTTAATAGCCAGAAGTATTTTAGATTTGGAGTCTTTGATGATATTAGTTCATATAGAGATTGATGAAACAAAAAATATTAAAAAAAGAATATAAAGGAATAGGATTTGTAGAGGCATTAATTGCTTTAACTGTTTCTGGTATTGTTGCAATAGTGTTAATGAGTATTTCAGCAGAAGCCATTGGTGAGTTAAGAAAATTGGATATTCAAGATTCTATTGCTCAGCATGCTGTTTCTACTGCTGTTCATGTTCAGAATTTAGCTATAGAGCAAGCAGTTGATAATCCAGAGGGAAATATCTTTCTAGATTTGCAGACTAATCGTTGTTACAAATTTAATCCCGTAAATGGCTCTTTAAATACAGCAGAGGCAATTCCAGTGGTAAGTTCGACTAGAAATGATTTTTTCCCTTCTCTTGTATCACCTGATTCTGAATACTTTAGAGTAATGTGTGTGCAGCATTTTAGCGCAGTGGGTGATGGAAGGAAGATACTGGTTAAAATTATAGTAGGTTCAACCAAAGTGGCTGGGCAAGCTACCACGGATACTGATATAAAAGATTATGAACATTTTGCCATAATAAACCTATGAGAAAAATTAGTAAAAAATATAATGGATTTAGTTTAATAGAGTTACTTTTGACAACGATGATACTTGTAATCATTATGCTGTTAGTAGCAACTACATTAAATACTGTTATAAAAGTTTCTAATACTACGAATAGCAAAAATACAGCCAGATCTAATATGACATATATAATGGATTTTATGTCTAGAGCACTTTCAAATGCAGAATTATCAGATGTGTATCTGTTCAAATCGTCTGGTGTGCGATTTTTAGGAGAAGGTGATGGGGGAAAGCTCTCAATACTTTCATCCCCTCTAGGAAGTACATACGCAAATGGTAATTTGGGAGATGAACCAAAAGGAGGCAACGAAATACATATTAAGCTGTATGGATATGATGACTGGACATGTATTGGGTGGTTTAAAGATTCTACCAACCCAGAGTATGGATATCTTGTAAGAACTGTATATGAGGAAGAAATGACAGACCATAGTAACTGTTTTAACGAAGATGCTGTTCTTACTCCCATGCACTCTTTTATGATTGATGCATCATATTTTGATATTGAATATATCGTCGTAGGTGATGGTCAGAATAGGATGTTTCTTTTAGATGCAAAATTAACTCCACTGTACTGGCCAGTAGGAGATACCTTTCCTGTGACACGCGAAGTATCAAGGCAAGCGGTAGTATCTACCCAGGCTTTGACATGGTATTAATTAATTGTTAATTTTATATATGAATATGAAAAAAGGAAGAACATACCCAGGACAAGCGATTGCAATAATTATGGTTGTACTAGTAGTAGCAACTGTAATAGGAGCATCTCTTTACTCAAGAATGATTAAAAACAGAAATACTTTAACAGAAACGAGAGAATCCTCGAGAGCTTTAGAACAAGCAGATAGTATACTAGATTTAGTTATTTCTAGTGATTTAGGGGCTGTTCAAGGTTACTTTGAAATATGTTTGGCGGGAGGGAAGTGTGAATACAACAATTTAGATCAATTTGTTGATGCATTTGGTGGAGCCTTAAGTCCTGATATGTACAATAGTATAAGCGATGAGTGGTGTGAATCAGACAATGACCCCTCTTCAAGTATCAGTATTTCTGTTGAATATGCAGATATAGATGACTATCAGGAGTGGGATGTCGGCTCTGTTATGGCACTAAAGGTTGGTGGGTTGGGAATACCTTCTGTTTGTCCATTGTCTTTAGGTTTTACAAGTGCGAGTTCACAGGATGCACTTTTTACAATTAAAAGGGTATATGCCAACACTACTGGTGTAAAAGCTTATGAGGAAAATGATATGCTTTTGTACTGTTTTGCAACAGATGGTTCTTGTAGTGCTCCGGTTGCTCCAGGGACTTCTATCGCTCGGACATTTACACCAAGTAGTAATACGATTGAGATTGATTTAGGTTCTGTAATAGGAGGTTACCCACTATATGAGATAAGGGTACTTCCTCTATACGAAAAGATTGGAATATCAATTGGTGTTCCTGAATGTGCTGCTATGAGTTTACATAATTACAAAGTAAATGCAAAAGTTAACTGTAAGGGTGATTACAGAGAGAAAGAGGTTATTATTCCTAATGTGAACAACTTAGGCTACCCTTCCCTATTCGACTATACAATATACAATGCAACTGGTGTTTTGAAACCCAATTAATTTAAACTTAATTTAGTAATGGCTGATACAAAGAAAATATTAATAATTGAAGATGAGAAAGCACTTTTAGACTCATATGCAGAATTAGTTGAGTCTGCGGGTCATGTTGCTATGAAAGCAGCAGATGGATATCAAGGTTTAGATCTCTTAGCTAACAATTTAGATTCGATAAATCTTGTACTTTTAGATTTAATGATGCCTGGTGTAGATGGTTTAGAAGTTTTAAAAACGATAAAGAACAATGAAGATAAATATGGAACTATGCCAATAATAATATTAACAAATATGACAAGTGAGTCAGTCGTAAAAGAGGCATTTAATATGGGTGCTACTTCATATCTAGTTAAAACAGATTTAGATTATGAGGGATTAGTAAAAGAGTTGGATAAATTCCTTGGTTAAAAAAACTGTCTAATTTAAAATTAAATCAAAAGTGAAAGAAGTAAAAATTAAAAAAGGGTTATTAAAGAAAATAGGTATAATTACTACATCGATTTTTCTTTTATTTTTGTTTATATGGCTAGGAATATCATTCTATCTAATGTCGAGAGATGCTGGATATGTAGCTATGTTTATTGATTTAAGCGATAATACTCTTGCTAGTAAAGTAAAAAACGATTTTCCTACAAGAGAGGGGAAATTTCTAAAATATCTTTTTCCAGTTACTGTAGAACAGTACTCTGATTCTAATGATCGAATTGAAATATCAGGAGTACCACTAAATTACAGAAATTATTATGAAACTAAAGATGAAGCTAGATTCGAGTATTCTCTTGACAAGGATAAAGGGAATTATGATTTTAGTGAAATTGAATGGAATGATACTATCTTAGTTACTCTACAATATAGATTAGATAAAGATTTACGTTATTACTTTGAATTTTCTACATGTGTATTAAAGAGAGCATATTTCAACCTTTTTAATATAGATAACGAATGTTCAAGAGGCAACTGTTATGTGGAGAGAGATTTAAATATGTGGTTTGTGGAAGAGGAGAAAAAAGATGTTGCATTAAAGAGTACATTTTTACAATCTTTCGATAAAGACAAGTTGATAAGATTGCTAACCAATTTTTATATCACTGATGATTTTGGCTATTACAAAACAAATAATGGTTTTAAGGCATATTCCGTCCAAGTAGCCAGTCCAGATAGAACATACCAATATGAAGCTACAAGAGTAAATGAAGAGAATTTATCAACTCAAATGGTGTCAGTAACTCCTTGGGTGCTAAATGGCGTATCGAGGGTGTATGGCAAAAATTATCAAGAATATAATGATATTGATTTGGTAGGATATCTTAAAGAAATTACCTCTTACCTTCAATACAATACAGTTAATTCATATAATAGTTGTCAGTTATCTTATGATGTGGTCTCCAATTTAAGTGAGTGTAAGACTGATATTTGTAGTGAAATTAAGGATAGTGTGTACAATTATTGTAAAACAGAAGTAGAAAGAGAGATTAGCACTTATCAACGGGATTCGGAAAATTATTATGGTTATTTCTATTACGGCAAGAATACTGGAGCTCAAAATTCTTACTTATTATCTCTTCCTTCAGAATTAATATATTACAATAAAATAGTTGATAGTCTTGGGATTAATGCAGAAAAATATGACAAAAAAACTATTGAACGTTACTCTCAAAATGCAGAAAGTATGATCGGTTCCGAGCCTGAATTGATTGAAAAATGCTACCTTATAAAAAATCTTGAAGATCTTAACAAAGAATACGGAGATTTAGGTGCTGTTTCTAAAGTAGCTACAATTGTTTCAACACTTCCTGATTTTAACAGTGTATGTGATGGAAATGTAAAAGATGACTATTGCACACTTACTATAACTGAAAAATTAGTTTGTGCTGATGCTTTGTTGAGTAATAACCCAAATACTTCTCAGGTAATTATTCAAGATATCTTTTATAGGCATTATTTTACTAGTCCTAGTGCTTTCCAAATGTTCTCGTATGAGAATTATAGAACCGAAATGGCTCCAAGTAAAAGCGATGGAATTAAGTTAGAAGAGTATGGATATTTTGTGAATAGGCAAGAATCTTTAACGGATAATGGAGAAGTAGTAGTTGCATCTTTTGCAAATTTAACTGACTCCTATTATTTTATTTATCTTCTAGACAAACTAAATTATGAAAATTAAAATTTCGGTTAAAAATTTCGCTTCCGTTTTAATAATAATTACAGGATCAATTATCATTTCTGTGTTTGGAGTTAAAGATGTATTTGCAAATTGCTGTGGAGCTCCTCCAAACGGATTTTGGTTTAATGGATGTTGTTATGCAGGAGGAAGTGCATGTTGTACTACTTCTGCGCACTGGTGTGATGGAGATGAACCCTGTGATAGCCCTTCATGTGTTGAGTGTGGAGATGGTGTTGTAAATGGAGATGAGGAATGTGAGAGAGATGCTGATTGTATAGGACAAGAGTATTGTACTAATGACTGTGAATGTAAACCAGATGCTGATGATGATGATGGTGACGATGATGACCCAATACCAGTATGTGATAGATGTACACTACCTCTTTGTCCCAATCCCCCTCTTTCTAATACTGTGTCATCATATGCAATACTGAATTTCGTTTCTTGTACAGACTCAGGTGAATGTACTCCCCCTACTGATCACTTTGGAGATTGTTATGAAGTCCCTACTACTCCACCCGATGTGTATTTTGAGATACTACCTGAAGATGACCCAACTACATATGGATTTGAATCAGAAACTCATACAGGTGCTGGTATAGAGGATAACGAAGTAAATGAACCAATAAGGATGAGGGCAAGATTCATAGATCCAGACAACATATCCAGTCCGAGTGATATCGAAACAATGTATGTATGGTTTAGTAAGAGTACTTCTACCCCTAATACTCCTAAATATATAGACTTGAATAATAATTCAGGTCAAGCAGCAAAGACAGCTACTTATGCAGCTTTTGGTTTCTTAATGCATAAAGAAGGAGGAACATGGGTACCATATGTACCTAGTATTTTGGGTTCTTCAGCTGGAGATAAATGGGTTCGAGCAGCATATACAGATAATACATTTACAATAAAGGGACCTAGTGGATTACCTTTAGTAAATATACATATTAATAGGATTAGGGCGAATGGTTGGCCTGCTGTAGCTCAAGAGATTGATTTTAATGTTTATTTCCAAACTAATAATCCAGTTCAAGATGGTTTATATAACATCTTTGGAATGGCTAACAAGACATTTGGTTTTACACCATATGATAATTATGATGCATATCCGGAAGTTAAAGAAGTAATTGGTGACTATTATGCCCCAGAAGAGATTAGAGACTATAACAAATGGTATTTAACCTCATCTGATTGGAATGTAGATTTACATAATCCTTCCATTAATTCATTTGTAGTATCAGTAGTAGATAAAACGAATTTAAGATTTACTTGGACTTTAACAGATAATCTAGCATTGTATGGTATTGTTGGTAATCTATATAGAAGTGAAGAATTTGAGGATATTCAACCATTCGATGTTACAATTTCAAGTGATGGAACTAAAGATATAAATACCCCTTTCACTCCCCTTGTACAAGAATCAGGAGATATCGTTGGACACTTAACAGATGATAAGTATCTATTTAGAATTATTGGAAATGATGGAACAGGTTATGCCACTTTGGATGTTAATGATAATAGGAAGGGAATAATATATATGCATATCACAGGTTTTGATAAAGGTGGAAATGTTGTTAGCGACTATATAGAATTTGATTTAAGGGATTGGATGGCAACCCAAGGTGGCCTACTCTTTTCGAGGAATGGTATAGATATTACAAGTAGAACTTTAGAAGATGTAAATCTTTGGAATACAAAAGCCCTAATTAACAAATTTAATCCAATTACAGCAGATGTATCTAGTGAATTAGTAGCTGATTCAACTCTTGTGGCACCAACTGCTCCAGATAAAAGTAATGTTATAGACTCATATATGGTAAGACCATACAATGTAACTGATTTACAAAGCTACTATTCAATTCTCAAAAATTCGTTTGAGAAAAAGAAAAGTAGTCTTCAGCTTAGGACTATTCCTTCTGCAACAACTACTCTTACCGGTAACTTAGTAAATGATGCCTCATTAAATATTCGATACCTAGATAAAACTGGAGATCTTACAGTTGGTACTCCAAGTTTGAATTTCAATTGTAATGGAAAAGGAGTTTTCTTCGTATCAGGTAATTTAACAATAAATGGGAGAATTTTAAATGCAAATGCAAACAAAGATGCTTGTATATTTGTCGTTGGTGGTAATGTAGTTGTATTAGGGGGAGCAAATGTCTCGGGTAATACAGCAATACAATATGATCCACTTAATGCATACATCTTAACTGATGGAACATTTATAATACAAAATGAAGCTGTAGACAAAACAATAAATGACGGTCTATATGTAGGAGGAGGAATACATACACTAGGTGGATTAACTCTTAATAGATACTTGAATCTCGGTGATAGATTACAATACCCAGCCTTCCTTGTAGATCATCATTCTAAATATGGAGTCTTTGCAGGGCAAATATTTGGTACTCAAGTGAATATACAAAAGGTTGAGGTGGGAATTAAACCATAAACGAGAGCTTGAATAAATAAGGAGTATAAAATGAAGAATAAATCTTTGATAATTATATCTATATTGTTTTGTCTGCTCCTTGTTCCACTTGGATTTATTCTTTTCCAAAAAAATCCAGAATGGGAAAACAACTTCATTAGTGAAAGTGAAGAATATCTCTATAACAATTTATACAAACTCTCAGATGAAAAATTTGTTGGAAGTTTTTGGATATTTGACACATTTTTATCTAAGGAAAAAATTTATTTAACCCCTTATAACAACACAAAACGAATAACTCAAATTGAAATAGATGTAAATAAGGTCAAAGTCTTTGAAGAAATACGGATGAAGGAAATTATAGAAGATTCCTTGTCACCAGTATTCTTATCAATGCAACTAAGCGTTGAACGAAAAAATCTTTGGGATAAAGTATCTTGTTTATATCTAAATAAAGAATCTTGTAAAAGGGATGTTTCTATATCACAATTAGATATATATAATAATAGATATCCCTACCCTACCCTCTCTGAAAAAGATAGTAAAGAATTAGCTATATATAGTATTGAATTAATAGAGAAAAATACTAATCTTCCCACCATTGATGAAGCGAAATGTTCAGAATTAATGTCTGAGTATGTATATAAGAGTTCAAAAGGTCTTGATTCAGATCAGACATTAAAAACATTTAAAGAAACAGATTGTACAGATATTTATGCTTTACTCTCTTATTCAAAAATTATTGAAAATTCAGAACCCCTATATCCGGAAATAAAGGAAAAACTTTGTGGGCTAACTGATTCAATTGATATTGAATATTTAGATACAATTATTAAAAACTCAGATGTAAATACATTCAAAGAGATTTGTAGCATAGAGGGAGAATTAAAAGGCATTGAGGTTGAATTAAATGATGATATTTCTTTCACAAGTCAACGAATCTTAGATATACTTAGTAAGAAAAAAGAAAGTAATTTTGATGAGATTAAAATTGATATGTTAAATTTCTTGAGTGGAGATGTTTTTACAACTTGGGAATCTCCTTACTGTGAGAACCTGTATTTGTGTAATATGGAATTGATAAATTTAAGCAAAATAATTTTAGAGAAATAGGGAAAAGTGAAAAAGGTTATCTTTATATTTGGATTTATTTCAATTTTTTTCTTTCTGTTTATACAGAAAGGGTATGCTGCCTACGTTTCTTCGATATGTTCTGCTCCTGTTACTTCACAATGTAACAACTCATGGGATGTGGGTGATTATTGTAACCTATGTGTTGGGGGATATGAAGGAACATGTAATTGTAGTACAGATAAATTACGATACTGTTGTACCTCTTGGACTCAGAAATATGTAAGCTCCTGTACTGTTAATTATAGCTGTACGGAAGAAGATAACAGAGCTTGTACTATTAGGACCAGAACTTTGGATGGTAGTTGCTATGATACCTCTACATCCTGTGATTGCTGTGACGATTGTAATCCTACCTGTCCTAGTGGTAGTTCCACTTCTCCTGTGACAGCGTATCCTGTGACTGCATCTTGTTCTAATGGTGCGGGATGTGGATCAAATACAATCACATGTTACTACCAAAGACAAGATTTATGTACCAATGCGACTATTTCCGACGAATGGATAAAGAGTGGAGAAAGTACGGTTATTACCTCTAATGCAAATACAAATGTAAATTACTTTTTCTATATTTTTTACAACAGGGATCATTTAGTTGATGGTAATCCTCAACCAATTTGTACAACAACATATAATGCAACTTGGGCTTTTGCTCAAGGTCAATGTCCAGTTGGTTCATATCAATTTCAAACATATCACCATTATGATACTGCTCGTATTCAAGATACCTTAACTGTTCCAGCTAATACGATCTTCATTAGAGATAGTAATAATGGGAACTTGTATGTTGATAATGTCCAAGTTAATCTATACTTTATGGTTGATGGTCAAGCTTTCTCGTTTCCCGACATTGATTGTGTAGTTTACTTTAATCACTGTACCCCTTTATGTACTCCTACCTGTGTATCTCCACTAACCAGTACTGTAACATCATATGGAAGTACAACAGTAAATTGTTCCAATGTACCCTCTGCATGTGGTACAGAGAGTCGTACCTGTTATTGTAGTAACTGTACTGCTCCCAATTGCCCTACGGATTTAAGTAATACAAATTTAGGATATGGAACAAGTACATATAGAACTTCATGTACAAATACCTGTAACTATACTAACTATAGAACCTGTTACTGTAGAGATTGTGTATTACCTATTCCCACAGGAACTACACTTACAGATACGGGTAAACAATCTACACTAGCAACTTACCAAACCACCTCGTGTAGTAGAGGAACAGGGTGTCCACTAAAGACAGATGACTTGTACTGTATTAGATGTACTCCCCCAGCCTGTGCTCCTACATATGCAACAACTCCTCAGTATTCTTCTAGTGGAGTATATTTAGGAAGTACCACTCGTTCTTGTAACAATACCTTGGCCTCATGTGGTACAGAGAGTCGTACCTGTTACTGCTACGATTGTATACAAAGTTGTCCATCCCCACTATCAAACACTGCAGTGGTAACAGATCCTAATTTAATTCTAGATAATTTTAGAAGTTGCTCCACAGGTTGTGGAGTTCCAAGAACAGAGGATTGTTTTGAAGTCCCCTCCCCCCAACCAACTGAAACATTACTAATGCCTCGTACAACTCCTCCACTCAATGGGTATGGTTTTAGTAGTGTGACACATACAGGAATACCTAATATTAATCCAAGATCAGGTACATTAAATGATCCTGTTTTAGTAACCGCAAATTTTGCAGATGCAAGCGGAGCAGCTGATATTGAGGCACTGTTTGTATGGATGAGAGACTCAAGTCTCACCTCAACTCCTACTACCCCTCTTGCACTAGGTAGTGCTACTCCTCAAGCTCCAAGTAATTCAAGTTGGGGCTTTATGATGCGAAGAACTAGCACTAATACTTGGATACCATATGTTCCAAGCTATGGAGTAACCCCTTCTGTATGGGTACCAGCACCCTACAACTCCCTCACAAGGACCTTTATGATATCAGGACCTAATCGTCAGAATATGGTAGAAGTAACTTTAACGGCAAATATCTCAGCTACTGGATTTACAACATTAACAATGCCTTTTCAATTGAAATTCTCAGGAAACAATATATATGAATCTGTAGCACAGACACAATACAGAGTATATTTAATGGGACTTGACAGGTTTAGCTTTACTCCAAGTGATAACTATACTTTCTCAGTTTCAAACTATTGGTCAACAAATCAATTAAGGTACCGAACAACATACCTACCATCTCAATTATATGCACGAGCTTGGACTAATACCGCAAAACTTTGGACGATAGATAAGGGACTACCAAGTGTTACTTTTACTAACAACACACCGTTGGTTTCTGGTAATACCCTAAGGCTAGATTGGACAGCCACAGATTCAAAGAATCTGTATGCAATAATAGGTAATATATATTCTACTGCAGCAGCAGATGCTAGAGCGATAACTCTTTCAACCTCAACAACAGGTGTTTTACTTAGAGCAACTAATCCCTTTATTCCCTTACCAGAGGATGGTAATGTCGGTAGATTAAATGGAGACTGGTCTTTTAGAGTAGCTCCAAATATGAATGCTACTTCTCATTCTGGTTCAGTAAATGTAAATATTGGAGCAAATAGGACAGGAACATTAATCTTCTATATCACAGTTTTCGATGATGCGGGTAATGTGTACTCACAACGAAGAACATACAATCTAGATGATTGGTTTGTAACTGATGGAGGATTAGCCTACTCTGCTGAGGGTACGGCTTTTGTAGCTAAAGAGACAACAAACTCTTGGACGGGTAAACTCCCTCCATTTGCTGTTTCAGGTTGGATAGAATCTTTAACTAATAATAAAGCAGACCTTTCTTCTGAGATGTGGGCTGAAGATACAATTCAGTTAGACAATAATGACTTAGTATCTTCATATGTTATTAATGGGCATGGAGGATATGGTCCAATGGATTACAGTACACAGTTAAAAGAAGCATATTTAGGGAAAAAGGATACAATCCCAGGATTAATAGAAAAGAATTTTACAGATTATCAAACAACTGCAGGTGCATTAATGTCTACAGGAGTTCTTTGTGGTCCTGCTAGTGAGTACTGTGTGCTTAACATCTCGGGAAATTTAATAATTAGTACTAACTTAAAATGTAACAAAAAGGCATTAATATTTGTTGATGGTAATCTGACAATAAACTCTCCGTTAAGAAATGTTCAAACCAATATTATGGATGCGTCTCCTAGTGACGGATGTATTTTTGTAGTAGGAGGCAATATGACTATTGCTGAGGGAGTTAGTCAATCTTCTTCCACAGTATTTGCATATGATGTAATACATGGGTACTTCTTTGTAGATGGTACTACTACAATAGCTCATGAGACCTCTAAATCATCAACAGCGATATATGATGGGGTATATATTAATGGAGGTATTCATAGTCAAGGAGGAATAATACTTAACAGATATCTAAGATTAATTGACAGATTAACCTATCCAGTAGTAGCAATAGATCATCATCCTAAATATGGTGTACTAGGAGGTGTATTCTTTGGAAGTAACTTTAATTTACAAAAAATTGAAGTAGGTTTTAAACCCCGGTAATTTTCTGCTATATTATATTAGTCATAATTTAACTGTCCAACCCTATGGCTAAATTGCCTGACCATGTAGGTATAGACTTTGGAACTCATACTGTAAAGGCCGTAGAATTGAAAAACATCTTAAGTAAACCCGAACTTGTTAATTTGGGTTCTCAACTAACTCCCAAGGGAGTTATAAATAGCGAAGAAAGACAAGATCAAAAGAAATTGGCAGAATCGCTAAAACTCCTTTATTCAAATTCAAGAATAAGGAATAGTAATGTAGTTATGGCATTACCGGAGTTTTCTGTGTTTACTAGATTCTTGGAATTTCCTGGAGTTAAAAAGGAGGAATTAAAGCAAGCAGTCTACTTTGAAGCAAAGCAATATATTCCTGTACCTATTGAAGAGGTTCAAATGAGTTATGTTACCATTGGTTTCAATGAAGAAAAAAATGCCCCGAGAGTCTTACTTGTTGCTGCTCCAAGAAAAATCATTGATATATATATGAATGTTGCTAATTTTGCTAATCTAGATTTAATAGCAATTGAAACTGAATCTGTTGCAATGGGAAGAGCTATGTTTAAATCCTCTCTTAAGCCTAACTGTGTAATGTTAGATTTTGGTGCAAACAGTACAGATATGAGTATTATGACTAATGGATCATTAGTATTCTCTCAAAGTATCTCTATCGGTTCAGATTCTTTAACACAATCAATAGTGAACAAGTTTAATTTTGATTACAATAGAGCTGAAGAATTTAAGCGAAACTATGGGCTGATATCTAATGTGTTAGAAGGTAAAATATATGCTGTACTTTCTCCTATTGTAGAATCTATAATGATAGAGGTAAGGAGAGGTATAGAGTTCTATAAAAACAAGACAATGAGTGCTGCTCCTAATGAATATCTGTTAAATGGAGATGGTGCCCTACTCCCTGGTTTAACAGAGTATGTTTCTAAATCACTAGGGGTTAATGCATTAGTTGCCAATCCATGGTTAAATATAATAGTGGATAATAAATTTAAAGACTTAGTTACAAAGGGTGGGTCATCTTACTCTGTTGCAATAGGTCTATCATTAAAAGATGAATAATACACAAACACAAAACCAAAATGTCGCTCCTATGCAGAATGTAAGTCCTGCAGCTCCTCAAACTAATAATACCCAACCAACAGTAAATCCTACATTAGCAGAACCAAGCAAAGGTCCTCAAGCCGAGGGATTTAACCTTATTCCTGCAATGAGCCAAGAGGAGAAGGCTAAAATAAAGACAAAGAACACGCTTAACATTGGATCTATACTTAGTATTATTGCATTAGCTTCAGTTGCAATAGGAATTGTAAGTTTCAATATCTTGTCTAAAGCTCAGTTAAATAGTAAGAAGGCATCTCTTTCTAAGATTGAGAAAACAACAGTCTCAAAAATGGATAAAATAATATCAAATAATGCTATTGTAGATAGAGCAGTACTCTACCTTCAGGTTAAGAAAGATAGTTTCTCACATAAGAAAATAATTGAATTTTTTACGGAGATTGCCTCTAAAACAGAAGGAATCACTTTTAGAAGTATGGATATTTCAGAAGATTTAACTTTTGAGATTTCTGGTACAGGTCCAAGTTTAGAAAGGATTGCACGACTTTGGTACCTTTTTGGAGTACATGAGAATATAAAGAGTATAAATCTCCAATCAGTAAGTAAGAGTGATACAGGTGTGACCTTTTCTTTTGAGGGAGAACTTAATATTACAAATTTTATCAACGAATAAATATGGGACTAGTAACATCACAATCTAAGCAAAAGAGAGAGCAGGAAATGGCTGCAGTGAGTCAGAAGGTTAAAAAAACCAAATTAAGTTTTTCTGATTTAGTTATTCCAATTGCCTCTGGAATACTTTTTATAATACTTGCTTTCGCAGTCTTTATTCCAATGGTAACCTCTGCTTTTGAATATCTGGATGAAATTAAAGAGACTAACGAAAAGATTGATCAATTAGAAAAATTAAATAAGCAAATAGATTCTTTAGATGACAATCAGCTTAATGACGATGTTTTAACTTCAAGGCAAGTAATTCCAAGGATTCTGTTGGTTTCAAACTTTGTATTTTACTTAGATGAACTTGCTAAGGAGAAAAGTTTGGAGATTAGCGAACTTTCCTCTGCAGATAGCATTAATGGAGTAAGTGGTCCAATAGGATATACGGGAGATTATCTAAATGTTATAGCTTTCTTAGAGGATGTACAGAGTGTATCACCATATATGATTAGATTAGAAAATGTAGAAGTTAGTGCGAAGGAAGAAGGAGATTGGAGTATATCACTTCAAGTAAGTGGTTATTACATTTTAGAAGCTGATAAAGATCCTGATATTTATGCCCCATTCCAACCATATACAGAGTACGAGGATGTTGTTGAAATATTCAAACGAAAAGCTGAGAGTATAGACTAAATGTCATCTCCTAACATATCCTCTTCATGATCAATACTTGGAGTTTCTCTATCATCTTTTAGTATTACTCTAACTCTCTTACTATTTCTTATAGCACTAATAGTTATTATGTCTCTTATGGAGTTAATTGTTCTTCCTTTTCTCCCTATTATTACGCCTTTATCATTTTCATTTACATCTATTGTTAATATCGTTAAACCAGGGAAATCAACACTTTCCCTCTCTTCAATACTAACATCATCTGGGTAGTTAACTATTGACTTAATAATATGCTCCAGTAGCTCTTTCATCTTTAAGATAGGCTAAATTAATTCTACTTAGCAATTATACCTTTCTTAAAAAAATATTACTAGAAGTAATTCAAAACAAAAGATTTGTGAGGATTATTCAGTCTTTTTCTCTTTTTTTGTAGTATTAGGTTTTACAGAACCCCGTTTAAGAGATTTCATAAGTCCTAGTTTTACAAAATACTGAGCAATAGTATCAGATGGTTGAGCACCCTTCTCTAACCATATCTTTGCTGCTTCTTGATCAACTTCAAAGGTTGTTGGTTTAGTTCTAGGATTGTAATATCCAATCTCTTGGACACTTTTACCATCTCTTGGAAGATGACTTTCCATAACTACTACTCTGTAGTGTGGTTGTCCTCTTCTTCCTGTTCTTTTTAATCGTATTTTTAACATAGCAAGGGTATTTTAACAGATGATATATTAATATTCAAGCTATTCATTATCATTTTTAATATATTCTAATCCTTTTGTAGCAGCATCCTCTTCAGCTTTCTGTTTACTTGTTCCAAAACCTCTCCCTATTTCTTTATCGTTAATTTTAACGACAACAGTAAATCTCTTATCATGATCTGGGCCCTCTTCTTCTACAACCACATATACGGGGGTTACTTTGTATCTCGCTTGTGATATCTCTTGTATTTTAGTCTTACTATCTATATCTGATCTTTTCTCTACAATCTGTTCAATCTTTATTAATAGGTGAGCATATACAAAATCTCTTGCACTTTCATATCCTTGATCTAAATATATTGCCCCAGTTATTGCTTCAAATGTATTTGCAAGTAGATAGCTTTTATCTCTTCCTCCAGTATCTTCTTCACCTTTAGAGAGTCTCATATAGGTTCCAATACCAATTTCTTTAGCGGTATTTGCAAGACTTTCAGTTCTAACAAGAGCTGCTCTAAAACTAGTTAAATCTCCCTCTGTTCTATCAGGATATGTATTAAAGAGGTAATCAGAGGTAATTAGTTCTAATACTGCATCTCCTAAAAATTCAAGTCTTTCATTATGGGAATTTGTATCTTTGTGCTCATTGACATACGATCTATGTGTAAGAGCTAAAAGGAGCAAATCCTTTTCCTGGAAATTTACTCCAATCTTTTGTTCAAAATCTTCTATATTACTCATTTTCTTGTTTGAATTTTTCATATATAGCACCAAGTACTCCATTTACGAATTTACTACTACTATCACCTCCAAATTCTTTTGCTAATTCTATTGCTTCATCAATTGCAACTTTAGGAGGAGTTATTTTCTCAAGAAAGCCTTCTAATATGGCTATTCTTAATATCTGTATATCTACTAATTTCATTTGAGATATTGGCCATTGAGGAGCGAAAGAAGAAATCATTAAATCAATATCTCCTTTCTTTTCTCTAACACCCGTTACAAGAGTATTATATAGTTCTTCATTATATGCTTCTATTTCATCTATTACAGAAAGTTCCTCAACATTAAAATCAATAGTGTTTATCCTATCATTATTAAAATCCTTTGAAAAAAGAGATTGCAAAGCTAACTCTCGAGATAAATGTCTTGGGTCAGTGGCTTTCTTCATATTAAAGATTTACTATTTATTACTCTTTAGATTCTTTCCATCTCCATAGTAGCCACAAAACTCACATACAAAATGAGGTCTTTTTGTCTTACCACATTTTGGACATTTAGACATTTCGGGCTTCTTAAGAAAGTCATTAGCTCTTCTTCTGTTCTTTCTTCCTTTAGAGATTTTTCTTTTTGGTAATGCTCCCATATTCTGTTAAACAATTTTAGACCTTGTATTATATTTCAATATCTCAATACTTGCAACATAATTATACTATCCAACTTTCTTTAATAGAGATTTCTTCTCCTTTAGCGATATTTCCTTCAAGTAATTCCTTTGCAAGATTACCTTCTATATTGTCTTGTATATACCTTTTTATTGGTCTAGCACCTAATCCTGGTTGATTAGCTTTGTTAGCAATTAACTGAGGTATTACATTACTCCATGTTAATGTAATACTCTTTTCTCTTAATCTTTGAGCTAACTCTTGTAACAAAATTTCAGATATTTTAGAAAGATTCTCTAAACTGTGAGGATGGAATACTAAAACCTTATCAAATCTATTTAACAATTCAGGTTTAATTGATTGTCTTAATTCTATTAATGCCCTATCCTTAGCTTCTTCCCATGTGGTTTTGGAATCTTCCAAAGAATTTAGGAGTATTAAACTACCAATATTACTTGTACATATGATAATGCTATGTGTGAAGTCTACTACCTCTCCTAGAGTACTAGTTAATCTTCCTTCATCAAATATTTGTAAGAAAAGATCCAATATTTGTGGATGAGCTTTCTCTATTTCATCGAATAGTACTACGGTATATGGATTGCCCTTTATCTTGTCTATTAATGAGATAGAGGTTTGACCTAATATACTGCTATCTGTGCTACCCCCTAAAAATTTCTCTACACTACTAATCTCTTTGTATTCAGACATGTCTACTCTAATCATATTTGAAACACTTCCGAAATATTCATCTGCTACAACCTTTGCAACATGTGTTTTACCGACTCCTGTGGGACCCAGAAAGAGAAAAGCACCAATGGGTTTGTTAGGACTCCTAATATCAGTATGTGCCCTCCTTAGGGCCTCTACAACTGCGTTGATGGCACTATCCTGCCCTATCACCCTACTCCTCATATTCTCTTCTAATTTCATAAGTTTTGTACTCTCTTGTGCATTAACACTACCAATGGGTATACCTTTCTGGTTTGAGAGAACCTTTGAAACATGCTCTTCTGTAAGCACAGAAACACCACTACTTTGTGCCCAAGAGCAGGCTGATTCTAATAGCTGTACTGCACTACTGGGTAATTTTCTTTCTTTTGAATATCTTTGGGCTAACTCTACAGCACTTATCAATGCATGAAAGGTAATATATATACCTACAAAGTTACTTTCTAATTGAGATATCTTAGTTTCTAAAATTTGTAATGCATCTACCGCAGAAATCTCTTTTACCTCAATATTGGTAAAAGATTGTCTTAGAGATTCACTACTGTAAAAGTATTTTTTGTAATCTGAGTAATTAACAGTCCCAATTATCGGGAATTTACTGTTTAATATGTAAGGTAACAATATACCAGCTAAAGAGTGTCCACTCTCTCCAGCTTTGGAAGGAATTAATTCTTGCATTTCATCGATAAAGAGGATTACGTCTCCAGCATTTTCTAGCTCTTTCATTGACTTCTCAATCAACATCTCAATATTCTTCTCTTTAGTAGAGTATGCTATTAATCCATTTATATCAAATTGTAGAATTCTTTTGTCCTTTAATTGATTAGGAACATCCCCCCTATTTATCCTTTGAGCAATACCTAACATTATGCTAGATTTACCAACGCCTGGTTCTCCGATTAGTAAGGCATTTTTGTTTGAAATCTTTCCTAATACAGAAACTAAGTTCTCAATCTCTTCATTATGTCCAATTCCATACATATCCCTATCTTTTAATATCTGATCATTAATATTTTTAGTAAAGTTGTTTAAAATGAAGGTATATCCATATACCCATGATTCTGCTATCCCACCTTTTCTAAAATATGGGATATTAGGATTAAAGTAGCTAAGACTTCTTTTCTTCTCTATCTCGTATGATTGATATCTTACAACCTCTCTTAGTATATCTATTGAGGAATTTTGAGAAAGTAGTATTTGTTTGAGAACAGGAAAAACATTAAAGAGGGCTAGTAAAAGATGTTTAGGTTGAATCTCCAAAGAGGAGGTTAAAAGAGCTTCGTTGAGGGCATATATAATGAGGCTACGGATTGTAGTTGATTGGTACTGTGGTAAGGTTTCTTGTGTTACATCATTTTTAGCTAAAACCTCGTTGTCTATAACGATATTGGCTCGTTTAAAGACATCTTGGATAGCTGGATATCCAACTAATTCTTCTAGTACTCTTGCTGTGTTGATTGTGTCATTTTTTGTATGTCTACAAATGATATCTAATGTTAGTTCATTTACGAAATTAATAGCTTCTAAATGAGCATATCTACCAAACTTAAAACCAGTATTTCTAATCTCTTCTAAATCATTGAGAGGAATTTTCTCAGCTTTGGGAAGTCTAACAGGATGACTCTTGTCCTTGTAATAATCATGCCAGAGGACAAAAACAGAAAAGATAGAAAGGCCAAAGAGAATATCTGAAATACCACTTGTAAGAAAATCTTTAACTATTTTTACTGAATCAAATATCCCAATTTGTCTTAGAAAGTATCCAAAAGCGATTAACAGTCCTGGAATTAACATTACATTGGCTATTAGCCTAACAGTATCGTAATATCTTGTATATCTTGAAAAGTTAGCTAATACATTAGATATCTGTGGTGTAGATACTGTAAAGAATTGATCCCTAGTAATCAAAAACAGTGCGTCAGATTCTTTTGTTAATATGGGTAGTGTTTTATCAACAATACCAAAAGTATTACTATCTTTTGCATGATATCCTATTACTGTTCTATTTTGCCAACCGTAATCTATTGCCATTACAATGTTAATATTGATCTAAGAATGAAAAATACTGAAGCAGGAGGAAGAAGTAACCATACTAGAAAAAGAAATGAGTAAAAAATACAAACCAAAATATATGTTATTAAAGCGACTGGTAGATATACAATTTTGATAAGGATTCCAAAAGTAAATCCGATAAAGGAATAATCTCTGTGCCAAGGTGTAAAGAAATTTTTTAAAAGAAGAGAAATACTCATATTGTCATCTACAAAAGTACTTAATCTTCCTAGCATTCTAAGATGCCATAGTGACATTCTAATATACCACCAAGAAAGGAAATCTTTAACAGAATATATCGCAATACTCAAGGTGCTATCTACTTTACTTTCATTGAGAATCTGTTGTCCTCCACTACTTGTTAATATATTTTTTTGTGTCATATCTTAGGCAGTAATACACACTAAGTTTATTGTAATTTCAATATTTTTTCAAGATTAGTAAGGTATGGTAGAATCCATATATTATGAATATATACAAAGATATTAAAAAACCCATACTGTCTCTTGCCCCTATGGAGGATGTTACAGATTCTGTCTTTAGACAGATAGTTGCATCTGTAGGAAAACCATCTCTCTTTTATACAGAATTTGTAAATGTAGAGGGCTTAAATTCTCAAGGTAAAGAAAAAATTGTACATAGGTTGAAGTTTAGGGAGGTAGAGAAACCAATAATTGTACAGTTGTGGGGTATTACTTCTAAAAATTTTTTCATAGCATCTAAGTTTGTAAGTGGTATGGGTTTTGATGGTATAGATATTAATATGGGATGTTCTGTTAAAAAGGTAGTACAAAAAAATGCAGGAAGTGGTTTAATGAGAGAAGAAAGAGGTAAAGTAAAAGAAATAATTGATGCTGTTAGGGAAGGCTCAAATGGATTACCCATTTCTGTTAAAACAAGGCTTGGTTGGGATGGATATGATATGAGCTGGATAGAATTTCTCCTAAAGCAGAATCTAGATGCTTTAACAATACATGGAAGAACTGCAAGAGGTAAGGGTGCTCTAATTGCTAACTGGGATATGATATCAAAGTGTGTAAATGTAAGAGATGAAATTAGTCCTACCACCCTACTCTTTGGTAATGGAGATATACACACTGTTAAACAGGCTAATGATTATTACAAAAAGTACAAAGTTGATGGTGTAATGATTGGTAGAGCAGCTATTAACAATCCATGGCTATTCTCTGGGAAAGAAAATATATCTCAGGAAGAGAAATATTCTTTATTTAAAAAACATTTAGAGCTATTCGATATAGAGTGGAATAATAGTAAGAATTTTAATCAGATGAAAAAATTCTTTAGAGCATATATATCTGATTTTGATGGAGCAAATGATATTAGAAAGTCCTTCATGGAGTGTAAAAATGCAAAAGAAGCACTTTATTTATTAGAAGAAGTACAAAATTAATTACTCTATTCTATTTCCATCTTTATCATATTTGACAAAGGGTATTTTATCCATTGATAATTTACCTTTACCTTCATAAATATCTCTTATAAATGGTGGAGAGTAATCTAATGGTTCTATATTTATTGCAACTTGTTCGTTTTCAAATTCTATTGGTATTACGGTAATTGCAAAATCTCCTGTTTCAATGAAGTAAAGCCTTTGTTCTCTAGATAAGGGTTCTCTTATTTTATATACATCTACATAGTCACAAAGCATTGAAAATGTTTCAGAGTCTTTTATTAATATACTTTGCACAGTAGGATTTTTAAATGGTAGGTTTTGACGCCTAACTAAAGAATTTAGATATGCATGAATATCCCTTGAATCTATCCCCCGTAATATTTCATCCACGAATATACCTCTCTTTCCGCCATGTTGAATCATATTTACAATTTGGGAATGAAGAAAATCAATAGCTTGTTGCTTATAATTATCTCTAAATTCTTCCATTATTTAGCAATTTAATATCTTAATACCCTATTATACATCAAAGGAGATTACTATGGGTAGCTTCCTTTTTTATTAATATTTTGAGCAATAAGGTAGTAAACTCTCTTGTTTAATTAGAATAGTTTTCGTTTCTCATATCTTGTAAGATTGATATGAAAGATATAGATATAAAATGTAATAAAGAAAGAATGAACAGAGTGTTCAAGAATCAATCTTTGATTTGTATAATCTTTTTGATTCTAGTACTAGTAGGGAGATTACTTGTTGATGATGTAATAAAGGAAAGAGAGTTTCATAATGATTTAAAACAATCCCTCGTTCTTTACGGAGATTGGTTAGTAAGAAATCAAACAGAAAGGGGAGATTTCAATTATGAATTAGATGTCCAAAGTGGGGAAGTAAGTGATAGTTACAACATAGTACGTGAAGCTGGTGGTCTCTACTCTCTTTGTCATGCTTACAAATATACAAGTGATTCTGAATATCAATTAAGTATAGAGAAAGGAATCACTTTTTTTGAAACACTTTTTGAAGAGGTAGAAAATACTGTTCCTACCACAAGAATTAACTATCTGGATGAAAGAAAAAGTAATGCAGTCGCTATCTTTCTTCTCGCCCTTGTTGAATATATGGAAACAGATTCAGATATTAAATCCAAATATTTAAATATGTCTAAGGAGTTGGCTAATTACTTACTCTATACTCAATTAGAAAGTGGAGGCTTTTTAGTAACCTTAGATCCCAAAACCGAGTCAGATTACAACAATGGAGAAGCTTTTTTGGCATTGATAAGGATGTACAAAGTAACTGGAGATGAGAGATATTTACAAGGGGCACAAAGGGCAGCAGATTATATAATATCGAAATATTCGAAGGAAGAGTTTAATAGTGCTATCTATTCATGGGCTATGCAAGGATTTGCGCATCTGTTTACTGTAGATGCTAATCCAAAGTATTGGGATTTTATGAAGTTCTATACAGACTCTTACTTTAATTCAAGTGGATTGTATGTAAGCAAGTACTTTGAAAAAGAGTATGCTAATCCACCAAGAGCTAGTCTAGCTGTTTTTTTAGAGGGATTATCTTCTGTTGCTTGGATAGCAAAAGAAACTGATAGCGATTATTATTCACAAATTATGGAATATACTGAAAGATCTTTAGGATATTTAATGACTCTACAAATTAATGGACCAAAATCTCTCAAGACATCTGAATTTGAATTACTCTCAGGAGGTATTTGTAATGATGAATTATGTACAAAACAAAGAGTAGATACTACCCAACATAATCTTTCTGCAATCTATCTCTATCTACAATATGCAAGATAAATAGTTAATATATTTTAAAATACAGCTATGAATTTATTAGAAGATTGGGACAATGAAGATACTTCTCAGCTATCATCTTTAGCAGACCTAATTGCCCAAAAGAAAGCAAAAGGAGAAAAGTCTTTTGTAGAATTAAGAGCAGATAGATTAAGAGAAATAAAGGAAAAATTTGAACTTCCTGATAAAGGTACCCTGTACTATCCTGCTTGTGGTGTAGATAATTCCCCTAGTATAGGTTTACCGGAATGGAAAATAACATATATGGATGCCGTAGATTTGGGTATATCTGGTATGAATCAAAGCGATACTTTAATAAAGGGAGATTTAATGTCTCCTCCATTTAATCCAGATGAAACACAATTTGATATTGTAATGTTAGTTTCTCCTGGGGCTCATTTTAGCTCTTTTACTCCAGAATATATAGAAAAAACAATTCAATTTTTAAAACCCAATGGTCTTTTAATCTGTGATGATTATCATAATACAGCAACTGATATAGTTGAAATGCTAGAAAGTACTTTAAAAAAAGTTGATGAAAATGAGTCAGAATTAAAAGTGTTCAAAAAGAACGAGCAAGATATTCCAATTCATCGAATTTAGGATTATTCTCTTATTGTCATTGTTATTTTCTTATCTATATCTTCCAAAGATTGTTTAGTTTTTTCTTCTAATCTACCAACTGCACCTGGATTAGATTCTTCAAATCTAATTTCATTTCCACAATGAGGACATCTAGTAGATTGTCCTTTCTGTAGTTGATCTACACTATATGAAAGAGTTTTTTGACATGATGGGCATTTCATTTCAATTTTTTCATTGCTTAACATGATGTTAATAGATAACAAATTAAGAATCAGTAAATATTTTTTGTATTACTGTATTAAACCAAGTCCAAGTATTCCAATAAGGATAAGGTATGCAGCGACTAGATAATTAAGAAATTTAGGAAAGATAAGAATTAAAATTCCAAATAATATTGATGCAAAAGGACTTAAAGTTGTTAATGAAAGAGTCATATAGAAACTGAATTAAAAATTAAATTACTTACTTTACGTTAAAAGACGGAATAGTAAGATAATTGCTGCAAGAACAAGTAACAAGTGTATTAAGTTTCCTCCAATCTTGGTAGAAAAACCTCCTAACCACATTACTACTAAAACAATAACAATGATATATAAAAGATCCATATTTTTAACCTCCTTTCATTTTACTAATTTTAAATTAATCCTGTGTTTCTCCTGAGAATATCTTTATTAATTTAACGATTCCCCAAGCCAAAATACCATATACAACTATTGCAATAAGTGTTGCAGGTTCAAAAATTGAAGTCGTTTCCAATCCTTCAGCACTTCCCTTACTGAATATTCCTTCAAAAGGAAGAATAAAGATTTTTGTTAAATCATAAATAAAAGTAACAAAACCACTTGAAGTATTTGCTCCTGTTAGTTTAAGAATAAAACGAAATGCTAAGAGAACATCTATAAGTCCCAGAATGAAATATATTATATATTCAACTGTCTGAGATTTACTCGCTTCACTTTTAACCTCAGTTGTGACTGCAGCAGTTCGTCCTTCATTCTCGCTTGTAATAGACTCTTTGATAATTTCTGCCATATTTATTTACCTTGTACAAAAAATTTAAGTAAAATATAAAAAGGTACTTTTAGAGTAATACAGTAAGGAACAATTTCCTATCTGTTTTAGGATTTCTTGATTACTATTTCCTTGGGAAGATATGTAGTAAGGACTTTTTCAATAAAAGCCGTTAGAGTTAATTCTTCAACAATAGCTTGAACTTTAGCTTGTTTAATAATATCTGGATTGATAAAAAGGGTTAATCTGTGTTTATTAGTAGTTGTCATAGTTAATACTGTACAACTATGTGTAGTACTTGTCAAATGTGATAGTGAACACTTAGTTGCAGAAGATACTTTACAGCTTAGAACTAAAAAATAGGGTTAACCTTGTTTGCTACTTTTCTTAATTGTATTGTTAACCCACTCTTCTGGATTTATATTCATCTTGTTACAAAATGCGAATATTAATGTAAGAAAATCGCCTATTTACTCTGGAATAGGATCAGTATCTTCTAAGTTTTTTTGTATCCTGGATGTTCAGCTAAAAATCTTCCACTTATTTCACCTAGTTCTTCCTGCATGGCAATTAATAATAGTTCAGGGGTTGTATTCCAACCATTATCTTTATACATCTCTGCTACTTTTTGTTGCAGATCTTTCATTGAAAAGAAGAGTTATATTAGTAACAGAATTATACAATAAAAAAGCAGTGGTAATGGTGGGCGATACGGGACTCGAACCTGTGACCTCCACAATGTCAATGTGATGCTCTAACCAGCTGAGCTAATCGCCCTCAATACTTGCTATTCTATAATTAAATAGGTCGTTTATCAATAAAATTAAACATCTATTCATCTCCATAAATACTCTCTAATTCTAAAAGGTTTATCCTATTTATAACTGTACAATCTTCTCTCTCTTGAGATACAAGTAAATCAGTATTATCTTGAGATTTCTTATCCTCAATTAAATACAAGGAAAACAATCTTCTAGTATCAATAATCCCCTCATTGTGAAGTTGATTTATATATGGTGAAAATATAATTGGTAATAAACCATCATTTAAATCAACTATATTTACATTATGGGGAACTCTCAAATCTTTTATACTCCAACCTAATGGTTTATACTCTGTATATCCTAATGATCTATTTTCGAATTCTATTGAATAGTGCATTTAATTTACTACCTCTTTGTTATTACCTTATCTATTAATCCATACTCTTTAGCCTCTATAGCAGTAAAGTATTTATCCCTATCAGCATCCTTTTCAATCTGTTTAATACTCTGTCCTGTTTGTTTAGAAAGCATTTTGTATAACTGCTCTCTAATCTTTAATATCTCTGCTGCCTCTATTGCAATATCACTAGCTTGACCCTCTACTCCACCTAAAGGTTGATGTATATGAATTTTACTATTAGGTAATGCAAATCTTTTACCCTTTGTACCATGTGCTAGTAAGAAAGAACCCATAGATGCTGCTAATCCTACTGCTATTGTTGATACATCACATTTAATGTAATTCATTGTATCTAAGATAGCCATTCCAGCATTAATAACTCCTCCTGGGGAGTTGATAAACATTTGAATATCTTCATCAGGATTCTCTTTCTCTAAGAATAGTAATTGTGCTATTACAGTATTAGCCATATTGGTTTCAATAACATCACCAACAAATATAATTCTGTCTTTTAACAAACGGGAATATATATCATATGCCCTATCCCCTTCTCTATCTTTTTCTATAACAGTAGGAATTAGAAATGACATACCTAAATACTTAATATCTTAATTATGATTATCTAAAAAATCTTTACCTAATACTTGCTCAATAAACATTCTAAATGCTTTTTCTTTCTTCTCTACACCCTTTACATACTCTCTCCATTCGATATTGCTAAATATACTTGGGTCGGCATCTGGTTGATTCTTTTTTACATCCTCTATCTTTTGTTCTAACTCTTCATCTGAAATTTTAACATCTTTAGTATCAGCATATAGATTTAAGAATACATCAGTTTGAATAGCCTCTTTAGAATCTTGTAACCAAAGCTCTCTCATCTTCTCAATGGTTATATTATTTGCCTTCAAAAAATCATCTATACTTATTCCCTTGCTCTTCATATCTTCATTAAAGTATTTCTCTCTCTCTCTTGCTTCAAAATCTATGGCAGGTTGTGGTATATCTATTTTGGATACCTCAATTGCTAATTTTAGAGCCTCATCTTGTAATTGATGTAACTGAGAGTGTTCTTTCTGCATCATTAAAGAGGCCTTAATTTTTTCTCTTAGTTTTTCTAAAGTATCTATCTTCTCCCCCCCTATTAATTTCCCAATCTCTTTTGCCCAGTTATCATTAATTTCTGTTTCTTTAGTTTTTTGACTCTTTTTTAACTCCTCCATCATTAAATCTATCTCTTTCTCTTCAACAGAAACTTTTTCCTTTTTTACTTTAACTTTCTTCATATCACCTAATTTAAATTTAGGCATAGTAGTTACTGTTAAAATGAATGTAATATCTAAGTCTTCTAATATCTTTGGAATTTCTTTGTACTCTGGTGGTGCAATTGGTATTAATTTCTCTTTTGAGATAGCGGTGTTTATATACATAGGGGCAAGTTTCTCAAATGTTTCAAACTTAACCATCTCTCTTACTTGATCACTAACTAGATTAGAGGGTACTTTTCCTTTTCTAAAACCCTTAATATCTAAATCTTTAGAGTAATCTTTTAGTAAAAGGTCATATGATTGTTTAAAACTTTTAGAAGGAATTGTGATTGTAAATTCTGTAGTAAAATCATTGATATCCTTTCTTGTATACATATCATCCATGAAAATATTTTTCTAATTTAAAAAGTATTGTATTTTAAGTGTTTTTATACAATTTGTCTAGCTTAGCCACTATTACTAACCTTTGCTTTGCTGTCCATAAGGGGGTACATGTAACAAGAGTAATTCTGTAATCAGAGTAATCTTGAAGTATGGAAACATCGTTCTTTTCTACAATTTTTGTATCTGTAACAATATATGTAAACTGATTATTGTTTTGTAAGACTTCGATACTATCCCCTACTTTCACTTTATCTAAATTAAAGAAGGTATCTCTGTTTGGTGGTAACTTAGCATATCTATGTCCGATAATTACCATATTTCCCCTTTGACCAGGTAATCTTGAGATTGGGAAATGCCAAAAACCTTTATCCATTGTTTTAGAATCAGTCCCCTCATATACTTTACCCTCAACTTCGATAGAGTTAATAGTTATTTTTGTTTCTAAATTTTCTAAAAATTTCTCCTCTAATACAAAATCCTTGCCAATACTCTCCTCTATTGTTAGAAGGTTATCGTTTTCTATAGAGACACCTAACACCTTATCTCTAGTAGGTACTAATTGAGTAAAAATTTGGAAGGTAATCTCTTGTGCACTTCTCTGTACATCAAATCTTTTTATAGGTCCGATTAGAGTATTGTAATTTGGATATATTATGAAATATCCTAGAGGAGTTAGGATTAGTATTATTAATATTACTGTTATTATACTTTTTAGTACTTTTGTCATACTGGTATTCTACCAATATTTAATACATCTTGCACTATACTGAATTTTGTTTTATGCTATGGTATACTAAGTATATAAATTATAATATAGGTTATAGTGGCAAAAGATAATAATACTAAATATTCTGCCTCACAAGAAGATAGTATGAAGAGTAAAGTTGAAATTAAACAACCTTTACCACAAAATCAAGAAAAAATTTCTAGGTTAGTAGGTTCTGTGTTTATTGGTATGGGAATACTCTTAGTTGCATTTGGAATATTCTCTTTCATTAAATTCAGAGAAGAACCTCTTTTAGATCCTGAATTAGAAGCTCCTGCTGCTGCATCAGTAACAAGTATCACTAATGATGAAACTATAGTGGTTAAGGGAGAAGCTAAGGGATATGATAGTATTTTCGTGTATGTAAATGAAGAGAAGGTTGGAGAAGCTAAGGTTGGAGATGATGCTAAATACTCTTTTGAATATACTGTAGAGGAGCAAGGAGAGTACTCCATAGCCGTTGCTGGTGTTAAAGGTTTCCCAAATAGATATATATCTCCAATGTCTGAGAGTAAGATATCTGTAGTTGATTACACTAGTCCAGATAAAGATACAGTTACAATTAAGTATGGTCCTGAAACTAACAAAGACACCTTTATATTAATAGGAACAACAGAAGCTGATGCTACAATTGAGGTTAAAAGAGGTACAGAAAGTTTTGAAGGTTTGGCAGATAAAGAGGGTAAATTTAGGATAGAGGGTATTACATTAGATGAAGGTAAGAATGTATTCTCAGTATATATAACGGATTTAGCAGGAAACCAGGTTCTTTTAGATGAGAAAGTAAGAATAACGTACTCTGCTTCAGGAGATGTAAATGGAGATGCAGTAATTGATGAAGATATTCCTCAAGCAGCAGGAACATTTGATGAAATCTTTGGAAATCAATTGATGATGTTGTTTGGAATAATTGCATTGTTAGCATTTTCAACAAGCTCTACTTTTGTATATCTTAAAAACAGAAAGTAGATATTAAAAAAGAACAAGATTAAGAGGGGGTGTAAACCTCCTCTTTTTTTGTATAATGAATATATGAAAAAAATCATACCTTTGTTTTTTCTAATTCTGTTTCTCCCATTTAGTTTAATTTTTGCTCAAGAAGAACTCTCTTATGAGGGTGTTGTAAAAGAGGTAAAAGAGATTCCTTGCTCAGAAGTCTTTAATGAGGGATATATATGCTTTGAATATATTGTAACTATTCCAAAACTAAATACAGAGGAAAGGACTGCTCCCCTATTCTCAGAAACAGAAACCTCTAAGTTTAAAGAAGGGGATGAGGTATATATTACTTCTGTTACTGATGAATCCGGAAATGAAGCATGGAGTATAACTGGGTATGTAAGAGGGAGCTCTATGCTTACTTTATTAATAATTTTTTCAGTGATTGCAATATTGGTAGGTAAAAGGCAAGGCTTAGGATCTTTAATTAGTTTAGGACTAACCCTATTTATTCTCTATGCTTGGGCAATACCAAAGATATTAGCAGGTGCAGATATAATGGTGATTGGTATTATGACAGTAATATTTACTTTAGTGATTATTATGTATGTATCCCATGGGTTTAATAGAAAAAGTACTGTAGCAGTAATATCTACCATGATTGGAATATTAATAGTGGGAATATTCGCAAAGATATTTACTAATCTAACACATGTTGATGGTTCTGGGAGTGAAGAGGCTTTCCTTTTACTTAGCCAAACAGATGGTGCTATAGATTTAAGTGGAGTATTTTTTATTAGTATTCTAATTGGTGCAATGGGTGTACTAGATGATGTAGTTATGAGTCAAGTATCCTCAATACAGGAGTTGTATATCGCTAATAGAGAGTTAAGTACTTTTCAACTTTACTCAAAAGCCATGAATATTGGAAGAGACCATATCTCCTCTATGGTAAATACTCTTTTCATAGCGTATGCAGGATCTAGTTTTGCTTTGGTTATGCTATTAACATACAACAGTGGTGGTATTGGAAACATATTGAAAACAGATGTAATAGCAGAGGAAGTAGTAAGAACCTTAACATCAAGTATAGGTATACTTTTAATAGTTCCTATCTCTTCTATTATTGCTGCTAAACTTATTCCCCTTGGAAACAATAAATCTAATTCTTCTTAGTATATATATTTGATATAATAAAGGATATTAATATTAAATCTTTGAAATATGTTGAATATGAATATAGAAAGAAAAGCTAAGAAGCAGGAATTTATTAAAAAGGTTGAGGAATTTAACAGAGAAAGGCAAGGGGATAAAAATCCTGCGATAGTCATAGAATTCTCATGGAAGTTAATATTCTTTATTCTATCAATTATTGCTGTCCTCTTTTGGGGGAGTCAGATTTTTACAATGATTCTCTTCCTCTTTATCAGTCTAGTTGTAATGTCAGCAGTCCTCCCTATTGTGAAATGGCTTGTACATAATAAAATTCCCAAAACTTGGGCCATAACCCTTGTTTACTTCGTTGGAATCCTCTTTCTTTTGGGCGTAATTTCAGTAGTAATCATACCTTTTGTTGGACAAGTTGATAAATTAGTAGATAGTATACCCATTTGGATAAACAGTTTACTCGATAATTTAAATGGAGTGGGAATTGCAGGATTTACTTTAGATTCAACAGTACTTAATAAATTGATAATGGATTGGGTTGAAAAACTAACCTTTATAGATAGTTTTGAAAGTATTGCTACTACAGTTGGTGGTCTCTTCGGTTGGACATCATTAATATTAGCTGCAATAGTATTCTCAATTTACCTAGTTATAGATCATAACAATATCTTGGATTTCGGTTTGCTTAGAATAACATCTGGTGAAAAGAGAGAAAGAGTAAAAAGATTGGTTTTAGAATTAGAATCAAAACTTGGTAGATGGTTACTTGGACAAGCGATTGTAAGCTCTATTGCAGGTATTGTTCTAGGTTCAATACTTGCCCTTTTTGAGGTCCCATTTGCTCTCCCTATGGGTGTATTCATAGCTCTACTTTCAACCATACCAACTTTAGGTGCTACTTTTTCTTCTGTTCCCCCACTCTTGATTGCACTTGTTGTTAATGGTCCACTTAGTGCTTTCATCATCATGCTAATATTTGTTGTATATCAACAAATTGAAAACAATTTCATAATTCCAAAAGTCATGGGTAATGCTGTTGGAATAAGGCCAATATTAGTTCTGTTTGCAGCAATCACTTTCTTAATTCTTTTTGGTGTATGGGGAGCAGTTTTAGCAGTTCCTTCAATTGTAATTGGAAGGATATGCTATGAGTTTTACATTGACTTGCAAAAAATTCAAGCTAAAGGTAGCATTTAGTAAGTTAATATTACTGCCTGTGTAATGTCTGAACCCATATTGAAAATAAAGAGAAATGTATATTTCTGGGAAGATCATAATTTCACTAAACTTAGAGAATCTACGGTTGGAAGAAAAGGTTTGAGTCTTTTTGAACTAAAGGATATGGATATTCCAATACCTGATTTTTTTGTAATATCTTCAAGCGTGTTTGATAGGGTTGTGTCTAATACATTACAAAGAGATGCTCAACATCTTTTAGAAAAAGGTAAGAATCCTGATGAAGATGCTGTAACAAAATCTTTACTTAAAACTGATTTTGATGAACAGGTAATAGAAGAAATTCTTTCTGCATATACTAGAATATCTGGTTTTACAGATGCATGGGTATCTGTAAGATCCTCTGTAGTATTTCCTTCTTCCCCAGAAGTTTCTTTTAGTGGTATTTTCTCTACGGAATTAAATGTTAGAGGGGCTAAGAATGTATTAGATTCGATAAAAAGAATATATGCATCCCTTTTTACAGATGATGTTGTCACATATGCTTCTTCAAAAGGAATCAATTTAGCAGATGTAAAACTTGCAGTAGTTGTGCAAAAAATGGTTCAAGCTGAAGTTTCGGGTGTCTCCTTTACAATAGATCCAATTACTCAAGATAGTAGCAAATTAAGTATAGAGGCAGTATTTGGTTTAGGAGATAGTATTGCTCTTGGGGAATTAACACCTGATACATATCTTTTGAATAAAAGAGATTTAAGTATTTTAGAGAAAAAAATTGCTCCTCAAGAGTGGATGAAAATTAGAGTATTACAAAGAGGAAACAAAAAAGAGAATACTCAAAAAGTTACAATATCCAATAATTGGAGTCATAGACAGAAAATAGAGGACAAATATCTTAAAGAGATTGCAAAAATATCTTTGATTGTAGAGAGTAAATTACGAAGAGCCCAAAATCTAGAATGGCTAATGTCTGGTGGTAAGATTTGGATATTACAAAGTAAAGATTTGTATGAAAGATATACCCCTTCAATGGAAGAGATGGAAAGAGCTACTAAGTTTGATACATTAGGAGAGGTTCTCAAATGGAGTTTAGAAAGATATGTAGGTATTGGTATCTTAGAAGACAAAGCTGTTGAGAATGCAAAAAAGATTGTACAGGGAAATAGGCATGGGTATGATGCTTTAACTGAGAAGTTAATAGGTGTAGCTAAGGTAAAGGTAGAGAAAGAGAAGCGGGAAGAAAACAAACCAGAGATTAAGAAGGAAGACTTTTTGATAAAGGGATTGGGTGCTAGTTTTGGAATTGCAACAGGTAAAATAGTTGTTGCTTCAAAAGGTAAAGATATTGCTGTTAGTAAAAATACCATATTAGTAATTAAAGATTTCTCATCTGAGATGGAATCTCTGATTATTAACTCTGCAGGTGTGATACTGGAAACAGGTGGAGTAACAAGTGATACTGCAATACTATGTAGGGAATTCGATATACCGGCAGTTGCAGGAGCTAGGAATGCATCTTCAATATTTAAAGATGGACAGATTGTTAAAATAGATGGAAATACAGGAAGTGTATATTTAGAAAAGCAGAGTGTAGAACCAAAACCTGAACAACATTCTGTAGTAGAAGCGTATAAAGAGGAGAAGCTCTCAGGGAGTATAGACTTACTTAAGAGTCAAGAAGTGCAAGACGTTGAGCCTAATGAAAATCAAGCGCTAAGAATTCCTCATGACATGAATTTATCTCCATGTGCTACAAAGGTATTTCTTAACCCAATTGAACAGCCCTCTGATTTAGTTGACTATTCTGGTAATTCACATGGGTTAGTATTTGTAGATTTAGATAAAATTCTCATAGAAGATGGAAGACATCTCCTATCATATGTAGAAGACAAGAAGTTTGTAGAATACTCAAAAAATATTGCAGAGAAAATATGTAAATATATTGACCTTGTAGAAGGTAATCAAGTTGTTCTTGCTTTAGGTTCTTCTAAAGTTCTTGATTTTAGAGCTTTAGTAAAAGGTAAGCAATCGGAAAACTCTGAACTTGATGATGATATATATGGTTTAGCACATTACTTAGAGAACAAAGAGTTACTTAGTAGGATTTTAAAAATTGTAAGAAGAGTTAGAAATGTTTACAAAAAAAGAAATCTTGATGTTGCAATATATTCTCCAATGAACGAAAAAGGGATGAAAGAATTTAAAAAGAGTTTACTAGCAGCTGGTCTAAGAAGAACAGCATCTTTTAGAATATATGCAATCTTGGATAATCCTACGGATGTAATTTTGGCGGATGAAATATTAGAATCTAAAATAGATGGTTTAATTTTAGATATGCCAAGAATTGTAAGAGTAATGCAAGGGTTCAAGGTAGATGACATAAAAGCAAGATATGATTTAGGTATAAATAGTTCACTAAAGATTGTTGATACAGTTTGTGATATATCTCGCTCTCCTTCCAAAGAGATTATCGTAATAGTAGAAGATAATGTTAACTTAGTTAAATACTGTATTCAACAGGGTGTGTATGGAGTTTCTGTACTTCCAAAGAGTGTAAAAGAGATACGACAGCTTGTATCCCAAGAGGAAGCAAAGTTAATACTTGGCAAAAGGTAGACTCTTGTACAAAGCTGGTATATTTCCCCCTATGGGATAAGAGAGTAGTACTGTTGTATAATAGGCAATGGAAGATACAATTAAACAAACTCCAATGATGGATCAGTACTTAAGATTCAAAAAGCAGTATCCAGACAAGATAGTACTTTTTAGAATGGGAGATTTCTTTGAAACCTTTGGAGATGATGCAAAGATTACATCCAAGGTGTTAAATATTACTCTCACTGCTAGAGATAAAAGTAGTAACCCTACTCCACTTGCGGGATTTCCTCACAAAGCTATAGATCAATATCTTCCTAAACTTGTTAAAGGGGGACACTGTGTCGTTATTGTTGATCAATTAGAAGATCCTAAATTAGCAAAAGGTATTGTTAAAAGAGGAGTTACTAGAATTGTTACTCCCGGGACACTGGATACAGAGGATTCTGTTAAAAGTAATTACATATGTGCATTCTGTAAGATTAAAAATGATTTAGGAGTATCTATATGTGATATATCTACAGGAGAATTAGTATGGATTAAGAGTAAATACACTATCAAGAATATTGAGGGAGTAATATCCTCTTTTGATCCATCAGAAATCTTACTGTTAGAAAATGAGAAAGATATTACCTTCCCTACTCTACCTGTACAGTTTTTAAGTAAAGCAGTACAAAATATTAAATATGCAGAAGAATTAATAAAAGAGTTTTTTAGTATCTCCAATATAGAATCTTTAGGATTGGAAAATGAGGATAGCTCAATATGTGCCCTCTCTATGATTCTTAAACATATACAAGAGACTCAGTTAATGGAGCCTACACATATCAAAAAACCAGCAAGAAGGAATTTAAATAGTAATATGATATTGGATAGAGCTACCATTAGGAACTTAGAATTAGTAAATAACTCCTATGGTAACGGTATACAAAGCTCACTTTTCTCAGTAATAGACTATACCTCTACTCAAATGGGTAAGAGATTACTCTACTCTTGGATACTAAATCCATTAATAGAAAAAAAGAAAATAGATGAAAGATTAAATATTGTTGAAATGTTTTTGAGTGATACAGATGTGTTAAATTCAACAAAAGAAATTCTTTCCCAAGTTAGTGATATTGAACGAATTGTGGGAAAGATTGGATTAGGGAGAGTTAATGGAAGAGATATAAAGGCATTACAAATATCATTAGAACAAGTTGTTAAATTAAGAAAAGAACTCCTCCCTATACCTGAGTTAGCCAAGCTCTACGATACATATGATTCTTTACTTCAAGAGTTAGTAGAGAGAATAGATAACTGTATTGTAGATTCCCCTCCTCCATCTCTTTTAGAGGGAGGAATAATTAAGAGTACTTACAATGAAAAAGTTAGAGAGTTAAGAGAGCTATCAGGAGATAGTAAGAGTTGGATAAAGGATTTTGAAGAAGAGGAGAAAAAGAGTACGGGTATTAATACACTTAAAATAGGATTTAACAGAGTATTTGGATATTACATAGAAGTTACTAGAACTCATCAGGAAAAGGTACCAGAGAGATATATCAGAAAACAAACATTAGTAAACAGTGAGAGGTATATTACAGAAGAACTAAAACAGAAAGAGGATATTATACTTACTGCTCAAGACAAATTAAATGAGTTAGAGTACAAACTATTTACTGAATTTAGAGAGTCATTAATTCCAAACATTACTCAATTACAAGAACTCTCCTCTGAGATTTCTAAAACAGATGTACTCTCCGGATTTGCCCAATTATCTATTGATAATAAATATTGCAAACCAATCATATATGAAATGGGAGAACAGAAGGGCTTGATTAAAATTGAATCTGGAAGACATCCAGTTGTTGAAAGTATTGGGGAAGAAGAATTTATTTCTAATGATACATATTTAGATTCGGAAAGTTCTGTAATGTCCATACTTACAGGACCTAATATGTCTGGTAAATCTACATATATTAGGCAGGTAGCAATATTAGTATTACTTGCTCAAATAGGTTGTTATGTACCAGCAAAAAGTATGGAAATATCCTTGGTAGACAGAATCTTTACAAGAGTTGGGGCATCAGATGATCTCTCAAGAGGAAGAAGTACTTTTATGGTAGAGATGGATGAAGCTGCTAATATTGTTAACAATGCCACAAAGTATAGCCTAATTGTACTAGATGAGGTAGGTAGAGGTACTAGTACATATGATGGTGTAAGTATTGCATGGGCTCTTGCTGAACATTTAGTGAAAGAATTAAAAGCAAGGACTCTGTTTGCTACCCACTATCATGAGTTACTTAAACTCTCTGAGAAAATTCCAGACAAAGTAAAGAACTACAATGTATTAGTAGAAGAGGATATTAATGAGGGTACTGTAATATTTCTAAGAAAGATAGTTGAAGGAGGTACTGATAGAAGTTACGGTATATATGTTGCTAAAATGGCAGGGTTACCAGAGAAAGTTATAAAAAGGGCTAATGAAATATTAGAAAGTTTTGAACAGGAACAGATGTTTACAGGAGAAAGCAATTTAAGAGAGAGTAAGATATTAGAATCCAAAAATGGTAATAATGGACAAAGCTCATACCAATTTCCTCTCTTTTTAGCAAAGGAATCAGAGATTGAAAGAGAAATACAACAGATAGATACCGATAACTTAACTCCAATTGAGGCTTTAAACAAAATTAATGAGTGGAAGAAAAAAGTTTAAGAATTAATAAAATACCCAAATGAATATTTGCTTTTAATAATCTTATCTCCTGTTTGATAATAAATTTTTCTTCTAAGTCTACCTATGTAGACAACAATACACTTCCTCTGAACCTCTCTTCCATATACTTTGGAAAGATATTTTGTAAAACTTTCTAAGTTACAGTACCCACTATTGTCTAATATATAATTAATAAAAAGAGCTTCAAAGTTAGTTAAAAAAATTCTACTTTGTCTAATATACATTTCCTTTTGATTAGGTATATAAATAATACAGGAATACTCCTTTACTTCTATGTTCATATTATTAAATTTACCTTTTGTTGAAGTACTTTAATGTAGGAGAAGAAATTTGGTCTAGTATTACTACAACCTATTAAGGATATATAAAATAGTAACAAAGGGATTGTATACAAATTAGGAGATTTTTTGTATGATATCTTCTTTCTTAATTAAGAAAGATTCTCTCTTTTCCATATCTTTAAATTGAACTATGCCTTTTTCTTTCTCTTCCTCACCAATTAAAGCTACCCAGGGAATATTTTTTTTGTTTGCATATTTCATTTGGGTTGATAGCTTCTGAGGTACTAGTTGCTCAAGTGTATTAATACCGTTTTCTCTTAAATATATAGATAATTTGTTTACATCTGTTCTTAATTTCTCATCCATAAGAGGTAGAAATATTTGAATATCATTCTTAACCACAGGTAATAGGTTGTAAGATTTGAGATAATCCAAAGTTGTAATATCACCCCATCCTAAACCAAAGGCAGGGAGCTTGTTCTCTCCAAATATCTCTAATAGATCGTCATATCTTCCTCCACCAAACAAAGCTCTAGGATTTTTTCCATCTCCAATATCAAACAGTTCAATTACTACACCTGTATAGTATGCTAACCCCCTAACTATGTATGGTGCAAATTTTACATTCGATATTGATAGGGTATTTAATCTTTCAAATAAATCAATCAACTCTTTTGCCCCTTTAGATTCGTTCTCAATCTTTTTCAAACTTTGTATATCCCAATCTAGATAATCTAATACTTTAATAATTTGTTCATCAGTTAAGGTGAGTTCTTTTAGATACTCTTTAAAATCTTGAATAGGCATCTTAGTATAGTTATCTAATGCTCTAGCTAGTTTCGGACGAATATCGTTCCCTATTTCCAATATGTTGTCAAAGAGATACTCAAGTAGATACCTACTATTTATCCTTAGTTCATATGTATCCTTTGGTGCTTTAAACTCCCTCATTACTTCCATGACATATTGAATGATTTCTACCTCGGCAGATATTTCTGATACTCCTAATATATCAATATTTAATTGAAAGAATTCTCTTTTTCTTCCTTTCTGGGGTTTCTCATATCGATAGTATCTACCAATATTAAACCATCGAAGAGGGAAAGTAAGTTCATTTTTTCTGTTAGCAACAATTCTAGCTAAAGAGGGAGTCATTTCTGGTCTTAATGCAATCTCTCTGCCTCCCTTGTCAACAAAACTGTAAAGTTGGTTACCACCTAATTCATCTCCTGATTTAACCTTGTAAAGGTTTGCATCTTCAATGAGGGGTGTATCATACTCCTCATAACCAAATTTCTTTGCTACCCTGCTCCAAATATCAAATATATAGTTGCGAATATATATATCTTCTGGGTACCAATCGGTACATCCTTTGTATGGTAGTTTTGATATAGTTTTGTTTTCCATATTTCGATTATATCATTAATGTAGTTTGGTTGAATATTGATGTTAAATAATATATATTAGGAGATGTATGAAGTATAGTATGTCAGTTTCAAAAACTAGAAGAAGAACGCCTAGAAGAAAGCCTCTTTCTTCTTTAAGCAACTATAATAGAATTAGGAAATACAACAGTAAAAATATTAATAAAAGCAGATTTAAAAATAGAAGCGTACGAGGTGTGAGTGGTAGATTTAACAAGGCTAAGATTAGGAAAATTCTATACATTGTTGTAGGTATTTCCTTCTTTATTGGATGCTTAGTGTTAATAACAGTAGGTGTGTATTTAAAAAATATGCAAAATTCCTTACCTTCTCCCGATGAATTGGTAGAAAGAACTTCAGATCAGAGTACCAAGATATTTGATAGGGAAGGACTTCTTCTTTATACAGTTTATGGAAACCAGAATAGAGAGTTTGTTTCTATAGACGAGATTCCAGAACATACCAAGTGGGCTCTTCTAGCAGCAGAGGATATCGAATTTTATCAACATAAAGGATTAGATTATGCAGGTATCATAATGTCTGCATTACAAAACTTTAGAAGTGGTGAGATTGTAAGAGGAGCTAGTACTATAACTCAACAGTTAGTGAAGAATACAATTTTGTATGATGTTTTGGGTGATGAAATATATCAACAAACATATACAAGGAAGATTAAAGAGATTCTCATTACTATGCAAGTTGAACAAACGCTTAGTAAGGATGAAATACTTCAGATGTATATGAATGAAATTCCATTGGGTGGTGTCAATTATGGTTTCCAAGCTGCCTCTAAGGCATATTTTGCAAAAAATGTTCAAGATCTTACCCTTGCAGAAAGTGCATTAATAGCTGGTCTTATCCAAAGTCCAGGTACTTACTCTCCTCTCTTTGGAACAAAACCTGAGTTAGCTAAGGTTCGTCAAGAGTTTGTTTTAAATCAAATGTTAAAACACAAAAACTTAACGGGAGTAACTGAAGAGGAAATAGAGGCTGCTAAAAGTGAAGAGTTAGTATATAGCTCTACAAGAATAGATATTAAAGCTCCCCATTTTGTATTCTATGTTAAACAACAGTTAGAAGAAGAATTTGGTGTGGACAGGGTTGAAAGAGGTGGATTAAAAGTAACAACTACCCTTGATTACTCTATACAAGAAATAGCTCAACAAGAGGTTGAAAATGGAATAAAGAAGAATGGGCTACCTTACAAAGTAAATAATGGTGCAGCAGTAGTAATGGATCCAAACACAGGAGAGATTCTTGCAATGGTTGGTTCTATTGACTATTGGAATGTAGATAATCCTAAGGTTGATGGTAATGTTAATATTACAACAAGTAATAGACAAGTAGGTTCTTCTGCTAAACCATATGTATATCTCTCAGCATTTTCCAAAGGATATGGACCATGGACATTAGCTCCCGATATTAGGATGAGTTTTGGAAATTACAAACCTCTTAACTGGGATAAAGCTTTCGAAGGTATTGGAACTGCTAGAAAGAACTTAGGAAGATCTAGAAATTTGCCATCAGTATATACATTGCAATTGGCTGGAATAGATACATTCCTTCAAACAACTGAGAAACTAGGTATTACCACACTTCGAAACAAAGGAGATTACGGATTAGCACTTGCACTTGGGGCTGGAGAAATGAAATTACTAGAACATACTGCAGCATTTGGGGTATTTGCAAACGAAGGTGTAAGAAATGAAACAGTATCAATTCTTAAGGTTGAAGATGCAAAAGGTAATATACTAAAAGAAGCAATCGTTGGAGAAGGTAAACAAGTTATAGATCAGAAAGAAATATATCTTCTTAACTATATTCTTTGTGACTTGGGTCAGCATGGAGATAGGATAGGACCACAATATGCAAGAGTTAAAGGTACTAATGTTTGTTTCAAAACAGGAACTACCGATGGTCCAAAGGATTTAACATCTGTAATGTATCATAAAAACTTAGTAGTAGGTGTATGGGCTGGTAATAATGATAATACCGTAGTCCCTGGGGCATGGGGAGTATCTGTACCTTTACCAATAGCATATTCAATAACTAATAGATTAGCAGATAAATACAAGCCTGAATTGTTTACAAGACCAGCAGGTATTCTCTCTACTTCCGTATGTAAAGACACAGGTGGTGTCCCTGCAGAGGGTGTCGATTGTGCTAAAGAAGCAACAGTATACATAGCTGGTAGAGCTCCTCAAGTAGATTCAAGAAAAGTCGTTACAGTATGTAAAGCAAATGGATTGATTCCATCTAATCTTACCTTGGCAGAAAAATATGGTCTATTAGAGAACAAAATATTAATGTCATTTCAGTTAGAAAACAAATTACAACAAGATACTTATGTAAAATATCTCTCAGAGGGTAATGGTTCATATATATTTACACAGCCTGAAACAGGGGTTTGTCCCTTACCTCTTGGACCAGATAACGCACCTATTGTTGAAATAGTTTCTCCAGTAGATGGGAGTAAATTTAAGAAAAGTACTACAATAAATATAAATGGTACAGTAAGATTTCTAGAAAGTATTATTGAATTTACTATATCAGTAGATGGAAATGTTATACCTGGTGCCACACTAAATGATGGAGCATATTCAGTAACATACTCTCCTTCTGCCTTGTCCGTTGGTAATCATACTCTTACGGTATATGCTAAAGACAATTTTGGAAAGACTGCTAGTAAATCTATTTCATTTACAATTGAGGCAGATGAAATTTCAGTTAGTATTACCAAACCAAGCAATGGTTCTACTATTGGTGACTCTGTAGAGATAAGGGCATCTGTTTTTAATATAGTAGCATCTCAAGTGAGATTTTTAATATCCAAGGTAGGAAGTACTTATGCAATTACCCTTACGGATAATAATGGTAATAATGGGTGGTCAGTAGTTTGGAATGTTGGTGGTGGTAAAGGGTCATATAATATACTAGCCCAAGCTATAGTAGGTTCACAAACATACTCTAGTCCTCCTATTTCTGTTATTTACTAAAGCCTTGTACTTTCTCCTCTAATCTTTCTTTTATCTTTGAATACTCTTTATCAGTTAAAGTTTTATTCTTATGCTCTATCTTTACTCTTAAGGTAATATTTTTAAATCCGTCTTCTTTTTGATATATATCAATACACTCTACTTCACCCTTTCTATCTCTTGTATCAATAATCTGTAGAACCATCTTTTCAAGTTCTTTGTACTTAGTATCGCTTGGAAGAGTTAGGCAAATATCTTGAGATATAGATGGATATTTAGATTCTTCTTTATACTTACTCTCACCCCCTATTACTCTCTTTACTTCCTCTAGATTAATTTCTACCCCTGCCGTATATTCAGGAAGTTTGAAATTAGACTTAACCTCGTCATCAACCTCCCCCATTACACCCAGTATTCTCTCTCTTCCATTTT
>Ga0209416_1000092_pt1 | contig 101976 bp, 92 predicted proteins | sample RifGroF1_FD_184001 | JGI IMG/M metagenome (GOLD analysis project Ga0209416, IMG submission 184001) | Groundwater microbial communities from Rifle, Colorado, USA - Groundwater F1 (SPAdes) (version 2) | ecosystem: Environmental > Aquatic > Deep subsurface > Groundwater | place: Rifle, Colorado... | reverse complement strand
AAACCTTGCAGCACGAAACAGTGAGCCAGTCACCCGGCCCACCGCTGAAAGATCCCCCCACAAGTCCCCCTCACCTGTGGATGGGGGCGCTGTGGGGGGATGACGGTGGGCCCAATGGCGCACGCGCTGCCCAGAGCCTCTTCGGGCGACCAGCGAAGCGCAGACGGCCGAGTGAACCGAGCAGCGGCGGCTCTGCGAACGGCGTGACACCAAGCGCAGCGACTGGCGCGGCGTTCGAGCCGCTGCGATCACTTTTGGAGTTCAATGAATCCAGGATTTCCAGCGGCCCGGCTTCGGGCATGGCGGGTGACCGGGGAGACGATCTGGTGGGCGGGACGGGACCAGAGCGCAGCGGCGGGAGCGGACCGAACGCCAGTTCGTCCAGCGGGCTTCGTTGTCGCGCAGCGGCAAGGAGACAGAGCCCGCGATCCCCGGGCACGGGCAAGGGCCGCGACACCATGCCGCCGGCTGTGCCGGCCTGATCAACCGCTCTTCGATGCCCGCGCACAGCGCGCACTTCAACGAAGAACAAAAGGGGCCGTAGGCCCCAAGCTCAAACGAGGCCGATTTCCGCCATTGAGCAGACAACCTCCCCCGCTACGATGAAGTGGTCAAGCACCCGCACATCGACCAGCGCCGCCGCCTGCTTGAGCGTCTGTGTCAGATATTCGTCGGCACGCGATGGACGCGCTGCCCCGCTGGGGTGGTTGTGCACCAGGACCAGCGCGCAGCTGTTCCGCATAAGCGCATCGCGCACCACCTCACGTGGGTACACCGAAGTCTGGCTCACCGTACCCCGGAACATCTCGACGTAGTCCAGCACGCGGTTCTGCGCATCCAGGTGCACCACGGCAAACACCTCGTGCGGCAGATGACCCAGGCGCGAGCGCAGGAAGTCCTTCACCACCGCGGGCGAGTCCATCAGGTCGCTGCCACGTACCTGGGCCGCCAGCAGCCGCTGCGCGGCCAGCAGCACCTCGTCGGCCTCGGCCGGCCGGTACTGACCGGTCACGTCGCGAATGAGTAAACCGCCCGAACCAGCGGGCACCGACAGGAAAGAATCGAGGGAAGAGAATAGATCGTGCTGCATGACCAACTCCGGTGATCGGGCGGGATTGCCCGAGACCGGAACCGGCACGCCGCAGCGCAGCGGTCACAGGTTCGAAGACGGCCGACAGGCCGCCAGCGCCCACAGGGCGCGCAGACCTTGACGGCGAGAACGGTGTGCAAGGATGAAGGGGTCAGCAAGCCAGCCCCACCACAACTGCAGGCGCGAGGGAGGCAAGCGCAGCGCGCAGGCCGGGGGCCCACCGACGGCCGGAGGCGTCAAGGGATCGGAGCCGAATGGCCGTGACCCACAGGGGCGCGGGGCGTAGCCCGCAGAGCCCGACGGCGGAACGCCGGGACGCACCTTACGCATGGATCCGCCTTTGCAAAGGGTGTGAGGGACATAGTTCCAGAATTTGTCGCCACCGATCAACGGGCAGCGACCAGCAAATGCATTTCAGCCAATGGTCGAGCATCGTCTGCACACACCATTTGAAGCCGCACATCGCGCAAGCGGCCGGCGCACCGATCTTCAAGCAGGTTCACCTGAACCGTCTCTCGCTGCGTCACAGTGGAGAGGAAAAGGCTTTCCCTTCGAACCACCCTGTCTGTGGGCGCGAGCCTGCCCCAACCCCACAAAGCCCGATCGGCGAAGGCGCAAAAGGATGGAAAATACAACAAGCCAGCGCCGTTGAAATCGGACCTGGGGCACGGCTTGAACTGGCTGGATGGCCCGGCAGGTACACGGCCTTCGGCTGCCTGCCGCCACTGGCGCAAGCGCGCCAGCAACGCCGTGGCCTCCGGGTCAGCGCCAGCCAGCACCGCCACTGGCATGTCGGCCCGCCGCACCGTGTGATTGTTGCCGCAGACATGCCGACTGACGAACACCGACAACATGTCCAGGCCGGCCAGGGTTTGGCCGCCAGAGAACAACTGGTGCTGGCTCCAGGCCTGTGAGCGCCCCAACCAGCGCAAGCGACTGTCGATCTGGAGCGCCTGCCCCTCCTCCACCTGGTCCAGTTCTGCGTCGCGCATGCGCAGCCAGCCAAACGCGGCGTAAACCCGCCGTCCCTGCGTGTCCACCCAGCGCTCGGGTGGCTGACCAAGGGATCGGCTCAGGCTTTGCCAATGCTGCGATCCGCAGGCTTTCTGCAACCAGGTCTCAGACAGGCCACAGGCGTTCAGCTCCGGCATGCCGGCCACGAAGGGCATGGACAACACCGGGTGCAGGCGGACTACCTCCCCAGCATGGGTCGGCATTTGTTGTTCAGCAAGCGGGCGCTCCTGACAAAGGTCCAGCACCTGCATGCTCAGGCCAACGAAGTCTCGGCACGGTACGCAGCTCCCGTGCGGGTTTCGGCCTGGTGGGCCTGGTGGTGTGCGATGCGCTCGGCAATGAACTTCGCATCACGCGCCACGCCCGAGAAACGGCCGGAGCCCCAGGTGTGCAACCAGGGCAGCCCAACGAAATACAGGCCCGGCACCGAGGTCACACCGCGCTCGTGCACGGGATGGCCGCGCCCGGTGAACACCGGCGCATTGAGCCAGCGGAAGTCGGGTGCGAAGCCGATGCACCAGATCACCGAGGTGATGCCGGCATCCGCCAGCGACAAGGTGGCTCGTTCTTCAGCCGGCGCCCACACCGGCTCGTAAAACTCACCCGCAGGCGCTTCAAACCCTTTCTCGGCAATGTGCTTGTCGATGGCTGCGTTGATACCGTTGTAGGTGCGATCCGCCTGATCCAATGCGGCGCCTAGGTTGGTAGAGAAGCGCAGCGTGTCGCCTTCCAGGCCTTCGAGCAATCCGTACAGCTCCATGCCCTCAAGCGCAAAGCGGCGCAGGTCGATGTCGCGCCCTCCGTCGCGGCCCGTGACATAGTGGTTGGTGTTGTCGCGCACGCCCTCGCGCAGCGGGTGCTGCGACACCGGCATGTCGTAGTAGCCCATGTCGGCCAGCCAGTCCACCACATCACGGCCCCGGTAGAAACGCGCGCACCGGGGAGCGTCGCCCACCGCCAGCACCACCTGTCGGCCCGCCAGGTGCAGATCCTCAGCGATCTGCGCGCCGCTCTGGCCCGAGCCGACTACCAGCACCTTGCCCGGTGGTAGCTGACCGGCGTTGCGGTAGTCGGCCGAATGGATCTGACGGATGCGCTCGGGCAGGCGTTCGGCCAGGCGCGGCACGATGGGCTGGTGGTAACCACCCGAAGCGACCACGACCTGTTCGGCCAGGCACTCGCCTTCGCTGGTGCGCACCAGGAAACCACCCGCCACCGGCTGGACCAGCTCCACCGCCACGCCTTCGCGCAGCGGCGCGTCCACTGCGGCCTTGAAGTCCGCCAGGTAGTGGTTGATCTGGTCCTTCTTCATGAAGCCGTGCGGGTCATCGCCCTGGTAGGCATGCCCCGGCAAGGCGCACTGCCAGTTGGGTGTGACCAGGCAGAAGTTGTCCCAGCGCTGGGTGCGCCAAGCGTGGAGCGCCTCGTGTTTCTCCAGCACCACGTGGTCGATGTCCAGGGCCTTCAGCCCGTGGCTGACCGACAGGCCGGCCTGGCCGCCGCCCACGATGACCACGCTGTGGCGGGGAATGGAAGATGAAGACATGGGGAACTCCTTGGTGGGATCGGGTGGGGTGGATCAGGACTGGGCCGGTGCAAAACCGACGATGCGAACGGAGGCGCCGGGCTGCCCGGCAAAGCTGGCGGCGCGGGCTTCGGTGTCCACCAGCTGGTCGCCGGCACGGGAACACACGAAGCCGAACTTGGCGTGAACCCGCTGGTTGGCGATGGCCGTGGCTTCGCGCACGCGGCGCAGGAAGTCGTCCAGCGGGTAGTCGGCGCCGGGCGTGAGGAAGTCTTCGATCACCAGCGAGGGCGAGTACGCCACACTGTGTGAAGCGTCGGGCCACTGGATGGTGTAGTGCATAGCGGGCATGGGGGTCTCCGGTTCAGTTGCAAAGGTTTTGAGGTTCCAGGTCCGCGTCGGCGTGGCGGGCAGCCAGCAGCTCGGCGTACCAGGCTTCGTGCAGGGCCGCGCTGCGGCCCCAGCTGTGCTCCAGGCAGACCTGGGGCGCGGCCGTGAGACGCGGCAGGCGGGCGGCGGTCTGCAGCCCGGCGGCGATGGACGCGGTGTCTTCCGGGTCGCACCAGGCGACGCCGGGCGAGGCCGCGAAATGTTCGGTGAAGGGCTGCCGGCTGGACACCAGCACCGGCGTTCCGCAGGCCAGGCCTTCCAAAGCCGCCAGACCAAAACCCTCCATCAGCGAAGGCATGGCCAGCACGGCCGCGCGCCGCATCAGAGCCGGCAGCAGATCGTCGGGCACGGTACCGGTGCACAGCACGGGCTGGCCGGGGCCTTCGCTCAGACCGTTCTCTGCCAAGGCGTTCACCCAGGCGCGCTGGGCGGCGCTGTGGTCGAGCATGCTGGAACCGCCCACCACCACCAGGCGCGCGTCGGCCCAGGCCGGGTCGCTGCGGCGCAGGTGGGCAAAGGCCTGCAGCAGGCGCACGCTGTTCTTGCGATGTTCAACGCCCCCGACCAGGAGACACACCGGGCCAGCCTGCGGCGCCAGCCCCAGCGCGACCAGGCGCTCGCCGTCGCCCGCAGCCGCTTCAATCTTGTAGCGGCCGAGGTTCACGCCGTTGTGCATGCGCCGCGCTGGGTGGCCCAGCACCTCGCGAAAGTGAGCGGTCCAGAGGTCGCTCACGCAGGCGACGCCATCGGCGGCGCGCCAGGCGCGTTCTTGCCAGGCCATGAGGGTGGCGTTCTGAAACACGTCGAGGTGGTGCACGGTGCGCACCCAGGGCGGCACGTCCATGCCCTGCTGCCGAAGCAGCGCCAGGGCATTGCCGCTCAGGCTGTCCTGCGCGTGCAGGATGTCATACCGCCCGGCGTTCAGCAGCGGCGGCAGGCCCTGGACCAGGGTGTCAATGCGTTGTGCCACCTGCGCTTGCAGATCACCAGTCAGGTGCGGCAGGCGCAGCACCTGCAGCGGGAAATCCACGTCGCGAAACAGCTGTTCGCCTGGCTCGGCAGACGCCATCACCGTGACGGCGTGTCCACGTTCGACCAGCGCCTGGGCGAGTTCCAGCGTGTGCACCACGCCACCGCGCGCACGCACCGAGTGGGTCAGCAGCCCGATGCTCAAACGTGTGTTCATGAACGCTCCCGGTCGGCGATGAAGGGGGTTAGCGCGTGGTCCCACAGCAGGGCTTGCTTGCCCCCGAGGCTCACATCCAGGCGACTGCCATCGCCCACCGCGCCGACGTCGGCGCAGGCGATGTCGCGCGCCCCGAAATGCGCCAGCACCTGCCCGACATGTTCGGGCCGAACGCTCAGCACGTGGCCAAAGCTGGGGAAGGCGCACAACCAGCGCAGGAGCTTGGTGTTGTCCGGGTCCGGCCCGGTGTCGTCCACCGGGCGCGGCAGGCGGTCCATGTCAATCTCGGCGCCCACACCGGAACACTCCAGCAGCATCAGGATCGACCCCAGCACGCCGGCCATGCTGATGTCTTTCCCCGCATCGCACCAACCCGCTTCGGCCAGCTCGGGCAGCAGGGCCATGTCGCCGCGCAGGCGTTCTGCCGGTGACTCGGTCGAGGCGTTCCAGAACGGGTACGGCGCCTGCCATTGGCCGCGCAGGTCCACCGCCACCAGCAGGCGGTCGCCGGGCCGCGCGGCAAAACTGCTGATCAACCGCTGCGCCCGCCCCAGCACGGCCACCGCCAGCTGCCCGCTGGCGCTCTGCAGGTTGGTGTGCCCGCCCACCAGCGGCACGCCGTAGCGCTCGGACGCCGCGCGCATGCCGGCCAGCACCTCGCGGGCCTGGGGCTCGCTGCTGGCCCACAGGGCGTCCACCACCGCCACCGCGCGACCGCCCATGGCCGCCACGTCGCTCAGGTTCACCATCACGGCGCTGTAGCCGGCGAACCAGGGCATGGACTCCACCAGGTCCTGCACCAGGCCTTCGATGGCCAGCAGCAGGTGCCCGGTACCCGAAGGGTCGGGCAGCACGGCGCAGTCGTCCCCGTTGGGCACGGCCGTCACGCCGGTGGTGGGTGCGAGCTGCGCCAACACGCCGGCAATGTCGCGCTTGTGGGTGAAGCCGCGACTCACCCGCAAGCGGGCGACCAGGTCTTCGACGGTTGTCACTGGTATACCTTCTCCCTGCGGGCTGAGGTGCGAGCTGGCTTGGGAACGGCCCGGCGCGGCGCTCATGTGCCCACCCCCTGGGTCAGCACGAAGCCGGCAAACGGCGTTGTGCACGGCGGGTAGTGGTTCAGGTCCGCGCGCATCAGCGCGTGCACGCGGCCGTGCAGCACCATCTCGTCCAGCACCTGCCAGTGCATGCGCTGGAACAGTGGCACGTTCTGCGCCTGCACGTGCGCCAGGAACTCGGTGCAGCCCTGCGCATGGGCGCTGCAGACCGCCAGGCGGATCAGGGTGCTGCCCAGTTTGCCGTGCTGGCGCCAGTCGCGGCGCACCGCCAGGCGCGAGCCCCACCAGGTTCCGGGCAGCGCTTCGTGGATGCGCACCGTGCCCAGCACCTCGTCGTGCTGGCCGGCCAGGCAGGAGAGCGCCACCAGTGAGCGCACCGAAGGCTCGTGTCGGTCGATGCCGTCCTCATCGTCGCCGTCAAACAGGCACTGCTCCTCGCAGAACACCTGTCGGCGCAGCGCATGCGCCTGCTGGTTCATCCAGGGGCCGCTGGCCCACTGAACGCGGAAGGCCTGCGGCCGGTAGCTGTTGCTCAGGTCGCACCAGGGCTCCTGGGTCGCGCCCATGGCGGTCATCACCTGGGACAAAGCGTGCATGGCTGGGGTTTCCATGGTGATCAGTCGGCCAGCGGCGTTTCGTAGCGCGAGAGCGTCGAACAGGCGGCACACCGGCCACAGCCGGCTTTGATGTCGTCGGCGCGCAAACCGGCAGCGGCAACCATCTCGCCCAGCGGCGCCAGCACGCTGCGCATGAAGTCGGCGCTCGGCGCGGACCGGTCTTCCAGCGGCGTGCCGCTGATGGGCACAAACGGCACGACAAAGGGATACACCCCCAGGTCCAGCAGACGCTGGCTGGTGGTCAACAAGGTCTCGGCGCTGTCGCCCAGACCGGCGAGCAGGTAGGTGCTGACCTGGCCGCGCCCGAACACGTCCACCGCGGCGGCGAACGCGTCCCAGTAGCGCGCCATGGGCACTTCGGCCTTGCCGGGCAGCATGTGCTGGCGCAGCGCGTCACCCACCACCTCCAGGTGCATGCCCAGCGTGTCCACGCCCGAGTCCTTGAGGCGCTGGAACCAGGCGTCGGTGTCGGGTGGCTCGCACTGCGCCTGCAACGGCAGGTCCACCGCCGCGCGGATGGCCGCTGCGCTCTCGCACAGGATCAGCGCACCCCGGTCAGGTGTGGGCGGAGTGCCCGTGGTCATGACCATGTGTTTCACGCCGTCGAGCTCCACCGCCGCCTTGGCCACCTCGGCCAGCTGGGCCGGGGTCTTGCGGGCGATGGTGCGTCCGGCCGCCAGAGACTGGCCAATCGCGCAGAACTTGCAGGCCTTGCGCCGACTCTCGTAGCGAATGCAGGTCTGCAGCACGGTCGTGGCCAGCACGTCGGCGCCGTGAAGGGTGGCGATCTGCTGGTAGGGAATACCGTCGGCGGTGCTCAGCCCGTAGAAGCGCGGCTGGGTCGGGAAGCGAATGCTGGCGATGGGGATGCTGCCGCGTCGCAGCACGCTCAGTCCATCGGCTCCGGGCGCGTCGGCCACGAAGGGTGAGCTGAAAGCAGTGGCCGTGTGCACCGGCACCATCAGCGTGACGCCGTCCACCGTAACAGCCTTGTGATCCGACGGCCCCGCCCCGCCCCGTCGGCTGGCAGCCCCTGCCGACGGGTCCACCAGGCGCAGGCCCTGGGACTGCAGTTCGGTCATCAGTTGCCGGCTGTTCGGCGCATCCGCCAGGCGCGGCGGCATTTCGGTGGCGATCGCGGTCATGGTCATCTCCGTTCAAAGGGGGTTGAGGGCTTCGTTGGCCGTGCCGGTGGCAGGCTCGGCGGCGAGGCCAGCGTCCGTGTCGGCAGCGGGCCAGGGCCGGGTCGTTCGGTTGGGCTCGCGGCGGACCGCCAGGCTCAGCAGCTCGGGGCGCGCGTAGTGGCCCACCGAATCCATCATGCGTTTGCGCTTGTTGATCAGGGCCATGTCCAGGTCCGCGATCACCAGGCCTTCGCCCTCGGTCAGCGGATCGGCCAGGTACTTGCCTTCGGGCGAGACGATGGCGGTGTGGCAACCACCACGCAGCGCACCCTGCAGCTTCTCGTCGGGCGTGACCGAGCGGATCTGCGCGTCGGTCAGCCAGCCGGTGGCGTTGACCACGAAGCAGCCCGATTCGAGGGCGTGGTGGCGGATGGTCACGCCCATCTGGTCGGCAAAGATGGGGCCGACCAGCGAGCCGGGAAATTGCGCGCAGTGGATCTCTTCGTGTTCGGCCATCAGCGCGTAGCGGGCCAGCGGGTTGTAGTGCTCCCAGCAGGCCAGAGCGCCCACCCGGCCGACGCGGGTGTCCACCGCGGTGAGGCCCGAACCATCACCCTGCCCCCACACCATGCGCTCGTGGTAGGTGGGCGTGATCTTGCGGCGCTTCAACAGCAGGCGGCCGTCGGCGTCGAACACGATCTGCGTGTTGTAGAGGCTGCCGTGGTCGCGCTCGTTGACGCCGAGCACCACCACCATGCCGGCCTCACGCGCCGCGGCCGCCACGGCATCGGTCATCGGACCCGGCACCGTGGGGGCGCGCTCCATGAGCAGCAGGTGCGCGGGGCCCTGCAGTACAGGCGGCTGGATGAAGGAGAAGTAGGGGTAGTAGGGAACGAAGGTCTCGGGAAAGACGATCAGCTCCACCCCCTGTTGGGCCGCGCTGCGGATCGTCTCCAGCACGCGCGCCAGGGTGCCATCGGCGCTCTCCAGGTCGGGGACGATCTGGGCGGCGGCCGCCCGAACGGTTCGCTTCATGTCAGCCATCTTGTGCTCCCGGGGCTCAGAGCGTCCAGGTGTCGAGGATGAAGGCGCCGTCCTTGCGATGCAGCAGCACGATGTCCAGCACGTCCAGCGGGTTGATCGGGCGAATGCCTTCGATCAGTGCACCTTCGCCGTGGCCGTAGAGCGCCTGCAATGCAAAGCGGCAGGCGTAGACCTTGCCACCTTCGGCCATGAACTTGGCGATCTGCTCATTGAAATTCTGGTGACCCGGAAACGCTGAATCGCCCAGCTTGGGAAAGCCGCGCTTGACCCCAAGCGTCACGCCCGGGCCGTACAGAAGGATGGAGGTCTCGAAGCCTTTGCGCTGCAGCCGAGTGGCCTGCAGCAGGTTGACGAAACCGATGGAGCCTTCGAAAGCCACGGTGTGGAAGGTCACGAGGGCCTTCTCGTCGGGTGCGGCTTTCACGTCTTCAAATACCTTCTCATCGTAGTCGACCAGAAAGTCGCCCTTCTGAGCTGCGGGGTGAGTGACTTGGGGCATGTTGATCCTATGGCGGTGGGTTGAAAGGCGGGCTCTGTTGAGACCCAATCAGTGCCAGCCTGGGCTGGTCACCTGCCTTCACATAGCCAGCGACGTGCCACGCCAGCACCACCTTCAGCGATCAACATCCGATCAAAGGGGCGTAGTGGAAGCCACGGCTATGCAGCGATGGGCCAGTGCCGTTGACGGCTGGCCGGGGCCCGCACCAAAACGAACGGACGGCCATGCAATCAATGCACCCAATCAATGGCGGACGCGCACCGTTTTGCCCTTGCAAAGCCCCCGCCAGCCATGCAATCTGCCTGCCGCGCAGGCACACTCGGGTGATAGTTTTGAAGCCTTTGCGCCGCCCGCACAGACACCGCCATGCCGTTCACCCACTGGATCGCCCGCCTCAAGAGCAGCACGCTGCCGGCCTACCAGCTCATTCCCGAGCTGATCGCGCAGGACCTGCAGCAAGGCCGGCTCGCGCCCAGGGAACGCCTGCCCCCGCTGCGGGACCTGGCTCTGAAGCTAGACCTCAACTACACCACCGTGGTCCGGGGTTTTGCACAGGCGCGGGAACGAGGCCTGATCGTCTCCCGGCCGGGCCTGGGCTCGTTCGTGCGCGGCTCGTTCATCGGGCTGCCGCTGCGCGCCGGCACGGGTGCCGAGATGACCATGAACCTGCCGCCAGAGATGGCCGACCACCCCGCCTGCCAGCGGGCCCAGGAGCAGGCGGCCGGGTCGATGGCGCTGGCGAACTTTCAGGACCTCATGAGGTACCAGGACTTCGGTGGCACCGCCAGAGACCGCCACCTGGCTGCGCAGTGGATGGCTCAGTGGGTGCCCGACGCCGTGCCGGAGCGGCTACTCGTGGCCCCGGGCATACACAGCGTGCTGCTGGCGCTGACGAGCCTGCTGGTCAAACCCGGGCAGTCGCTCTGCGTGGAGCCGCTGGTCTACCCTGGAATCAAGGCCATCGCCGCCCAGCTGGGCACCCGGCTGCACCCCCTGGCCATGGATGAACAGGGCTTGATCCCCGAGTCCTTTGAGGCCGCCTGCAAGAGCACACCTGTGGGCGCGCTCTACCTGTGCCCCAACCTGCACAACCCCACGACCGCCACCCTGCCCATTCGCCGCCGCGAACAACTGGCCGACATCGCGCTGCGGCACAGCGTGCCCATCATTGAAGACGATGCGTACGGCATGTTGCCAACCGCCGTGCCGCCGCCCCTGATCGAGTACGCGCCCGAACTGACCTACTACATCAGTGGCCTGTCAAAGTGGTTGGGCGCCGGGGTTCGGACGGCGCACGTGTTCGCGCCCACCACGGCCACGCACCAGCGCCTGGCCGGTGCCTTGCGGGCGACCACGGTCATGGCCTCACCACTGACCAACCACCTGGTGTCCGACTGGATCGAGCACGGCATTTGCCAGGAGGTGCTCACTGCCATGCGGGAAGAATGCCGCTGGCGCAGCGATCAGATCCGGCAGCGCCTCATGCCCTTCGACGTGCGGACCCAGCCGAACGGCTTCCACGCCTGGCTGCCGCTGCCCCTGCCCGAAGACGGCGCCAGCCTGGCCTCCGACATGGCCAACCAGTTGAGAAGCCTGGGGGTCGCGGCGGTGGCCGGTAGCACGTTTTCTACCGACCGGAATCCGCCAGAAGGCCTGAGGATCTGCCTAGGGGGATCGCTCACCCGCGACGACTGTGGCCGGGCGCTGCAGGCCGTGGTGGATGCGCTGGAAAACAGGGTGACCGACCCAGCGTCCAGACTGAATCCGTCGGCCGCAGGGCCGTTCAGCGGCCCACCATCAAATCCCCCGCCAGCCGCCCCAGCGTCTTGATCGCGCCATCAAACCGCGCATCGCCCGGGTGCCCCACGTTCAGTCGCAGGTGGTGGGTGAAACGGTGGTCGGCCGAGAACAAAACGCCCGGCGCGGTGCTGATGGCGCAGGCCCGCGCCCGCTGGTGCAGCGCCAACGCGTCCACCACGGGCGGCAGTTCCAGCCAGAGGAAGTAGCCGCCTTCGGGCCGCGTCACGCGGGTGCCGGCCGGGAAGTGCCGCTCCACCAGCTTCAGCGCATGGGCCTGCTGCCCGGCCAGGGCTTCGCGCAGGCGCCGCAAATGCCTGTCATAACCGCCCTGGGCCAGGTAGTCGGCCACCGCCAGCTGCGGCGGAATGGCCGTGGCCAGCGAGGTCATCATCTTCAGCCGCTCGACCTGCGGCGCGTAGCGCCCGGCCGCCGCCCAGCCCACGCGGTAACCCGGCGCCAGGCATTTGGAGAACGACGAGCAGTGCAGCACCCCGCCCTGCTGGTCGAAGGCCTTGGCCGGCGGCGGGCGGCGCACGCCGGCGTGTAGCTCGCCGTACACGTCGTCCTCGATCAGCGGCACACCGTGCTGCGCCAACACCGCCACCAGGGCTTGCCGCCGCGCCACCGGCATGAGCGCGCCCAGCGGGTTCTGGAAGCTGGGCATGAACCAGCAGGCCGCCACCGTCTGCCGCGCCAGCAGCTCGCCCAGCGCGGCCAGGTCCACGCCCTCCTTCGGGTCGGTCGCCACCTCCACCGCCTTCAGGTGCAGGCGCTCCAGGGCCTGCAGCGCGGCGTAGAACGTGGGCGACTCCACCACCACCACGTCGCCGGGTTTCGTGACCGCCTGCAGGCACAGGTTCAGCGCCTCCATGGCGCCGTTGGTGATGATGAGTTCGTTGTCGGCCAGCGGCACGCCCTGCAGCGCGTAGCGTTTGCGCAGCGCCAGGCGCAGGCCCTCGTCGCCCGCTGTCAGCGCGCCGGTGATCTGGCTGGCCTTCAGGCGCCGCATGGCGCGCGCGCCGCTGCGCGCCAGTTCATCGAACGGGAACAGGTGCGCGGCCGGAAAGGCCGAGCCCAGCGGCACCACGTCGGCATCGCGTGTGCTGCCCAGCAGGTCGAACACCAGTTCGCTGATGGCCACCGGCGTGGCCTCGCTGCGCGGGGGCGCCGGTTCGGGGCCGGCCCGCAGCGGGCGGCGCGTGGCGCGCACGAAGTAGCCGGAGCGCGCGCGTGCTTCGATGAGCCCCAGCGACTCCAGGTGGCCGTAGGCCTGGAACACGGTGGACGGGCTCACGCGCCGCTGCTCGCAGGTGGCGCGCACAGACGGCAGGCGCTCGCCCGAGCGCAGCAGGCCGGCGCGGATCGCGTCGGCCATGTCTTCGGCCAGCTGTTGGTATCGGGTCAGGCGGGTGCCGTTCATCTGATCTTCCCAGGTCCAGGTTCCCGGGAATGCTACAGCGCAGATGGCGGGCGTGGCCGGAACCCCACCCGGCGCCAGCGGTGGGTCCTCCGGCAGGGCATCCCGCAGCGGCCCCCTCACAGCCAGCGCGACAGCACAGCCAGCACCATCGCGGTGGCGACGCCATTCAGGCCCATGGCCAGGGCCGCCAAGGCCACGCTGCCGGGGTGCGTCTGCAAGACGCGCGCGACGCCGATGGCGTGCGCCACCAGGCCGAGCGTGAAGCTGCGCACGACCTCGCCGTCCGCACCGCCCTCGGGCCCTTCCTCCACCCGCAACCAGCGCAGCAGAGGCCCTTCCAGCAAGGGGCCCAGCACGCCGGTGGCCACCACGGCCATCGCCGCCACCGCGGGCACACCGCCCGCGCGCTCGGCCGCCAACAAGGCCATGGGCATGGTCGCGGCCTTGGGCGCCAGCGACAGCGCGAACGACATCGGCGTGCCCAGAAGGACGCACAGTGCCACGGTGCCCAGCACCGACACCAGGCAACCCGCCGCCAGCGCTGCCAGCAAGGGCAAGGCCAGCCGCCGCAGCAGGGTCGCCTGCCGGTACAGGGGCACGGCCAGGGCGATGACGGCCGGCCCCGCCAGCCAGCGCAGCACGCGCGTGGCCTCGGCGTAGACCGGGTAGCCGGTGCCGGCCAGCGCCAGCGCGGCCAGCACCAGGCCCGTGCCGGTGAGCACGGGCAGGCACAGCAGGTGGTGGCCGCTGCGCCGGTACAGCCACAGCGCGGTCAGGTAGGCCGCGAGCGTGATTGCAGACCAGAGCATCAAGGCCGCACCCGCTTCAGCAGCCGCTGCAGGGTCCAGGCGGTGGCCACGATGGTCAGGGCTGTGACCCCCACGGACACCAGCAGGAACGCGACCGCGTGTTGCACCAGCAGGCCGGCGTACAGGCCCACCGCAGCCACCGACGGGATGAGCAGAAGCATCAGGTGGCGCAACAGCGGCGCACTCACATCGTCCAGGGCCTGGGGCACGCGCCCCCACAGCGCCAGCCCCGCCAGCAGCACCAGCAAGCCCAACAGCGAACCGGGCACCGGCCAGCCGGTTCGCGCCACGAAGGCATCGCCAAGCCATTGCAGCGCCACCAGACCGGCCATGGCCAGCAAGGCTTTGAAGGGCCGGGCGGGCCAGGGCCGCCGCGGAGTGGGTGAATCAGACATGGAACGAGTATCCGCGCGCCACCCACGGCCACCCGGCACAGAAGCGGCTCTTTTTTCCGAAACAGCGGATCAGATGCGAAGGACAGCCCCATCTGATCCGGTCTGATTTCATTTCAACTGAATCTGTGCAATCAGATCATCACGAGCGACCATCGTGCCATGCTCACCGACACCGGACTCCTTGGCACCGCTCCCGTTGTGAACGTGCTTCAGGCTTCACGCGCTCCCCTGCAGCGGGTGGTGGACTCCGGCCTGCTGCGCTGTGCGGTGCCCCGCCATCTGGGCGGCAACGGCGGCGGCCTCGACGATCTGGCGCATGCCGCCGGGCTTCTGCAACGGCAGGACCCGGCCGCCGCAGCGGTCCTGTGGGCGCAGCGCCTGGCCATCGAGGCGCTGGTGCAGACCTTCAACGTAGGATTGCGTGAGCTCTGGCTGCCCGAATTCCAGATGGGTAGCCGGGCGGCAACGCTGGCCCCGGGCGGTCGGGAACTGAGCGCTGAAGACACCGGACGTGGCTGGCTGCTCAGCGGGCGATTTCACGGGGTGCCCAACCTGCCCTGGGAGGGCTTCTCGCTGGTCGCACCGGTGCGTCTGGGTGACGGCAACGCGGGCTGGGTGCTGCTGCGCAGCGAGGAAGACGGCTTGTCGGTTCATGCCACACCAGAAACCCACCCGCATGAACACGAATCAGCTCAAGCCTCGATCCACCTGAACCGTGTCTTCTTCCGCGAAGACGAATGGCTGGGCGAACACGATCTGGCGACGCTCCTGACCCCTGTGGCTGAGGCTTTGGCGCCCTGCCGGCCGCGCGCGCTCACCACGAACACCTGAACCCCATGACCCCCCGCACCATCCCCATCGTCCCGGTCAACCACCGGCCCGCCGCAGACAAGATCCAGGTGCGCTCGATCACGGGCCTGTTCACCCGCTGGCGCTGGGCGATGGTCTGGATCACGCAGCTGGTGTACTACGGCCTGCCCTGGCTCAGCTGGAACGGTCGCCAGGCGGTGCTGTTCGACCTGGAAGCCAGCCGCTTCTTCCTGTTCGGCGCGGTGCTTTACCCGCAGGACCTGATCTACCTCGCCGGCCTGCTGGTGATCAGCGCCCTGCTGCTGTTTTTTGCCACCACCGTGGCCGGGCGCGTCTGGTGCGGCTTCGCCTGCCCGCAGACGGTGTACACCGCGCTGTTCCAGTGGATCGAGCACCGCGCGGAGGGTGACCGCCAGGCCCGCCTGCGGCTCGACCGCAGCCCGTGGACCGGCCAGAAGCTGCTGCGGCGCGGCGGCAAACACCTGGCCTGGGCGCTGCTCGCCCTGTGGACCGGCTTCACGCTGGTGGGCTATTTCACGCCTATCCGCGAACTGGCCCTGGCCGTGCCGTGCCAGCTCGGTCCCTGGGAGAGTTTCTGGATTGGCTTCTACGGCCTGGCCACGTATGGCAATGCGGGCTACCTGCGCGAGAGCGTGTGCCTGCACATGTGCCCTTACGGCCGCTTCCAAGGCTCGTTGATGGACCCACGCACGCTGAACGTGGCGTACGACCACCGCCGGGGCGAGCCGCGCCGGGCGGGTGCCGACAACGACAGCCGTGACAAATCCGCCGGGCACTGCATCGACTGCACGCTGTGTGTCCAGGTCTGCCCGACCGGCATCGACATCCGCCAGGGGTTGCAGGCGGCCTGCATCGGTTGCGGGCTGTGCATCGACGCGTGCAACCAGGTGATGGACAAAATCGAGGCGCCCCGGGGCCTGATCCGCATGGCTTCGTTGATGGAACTGGGTGGCGGCGCGTCGGCGCAGGGGACGTCCTTCAAGCGGTTCTGGAGACCGCGCGTAGTGGTCTACGGCACGCTGCTGCTGATCGCCATAAGCGCTGTGGCCACTGCCTTTGTGACGCGCCCGGAGGTCCGGCTCAATGTGCTGCGCGACCGCAACATCATGGCCCGCATGGTGGAAGATGGCGCGGTGGAGAACGTGTACACCCTGCAGCTGATGAACGCCTCGGACCGCGTGCAATCGCTGAACGTGGCGATCGAACCAAACAGCGATGTCAGCTTGCTCCACCGGTCCACCGTGGTCCTGCAACCGGCCCAGGCCACCAACCTGACCGTGACCGCGCGCATGCCCAACGCGATGGCCGCGACAAAGGCGGGCGACATCCTCAACATCCACTTCATCGTGACCGACATCGATCACCCGTCGGCCAAACCCGTTCGCGAGCCTTCGACGTTCATCGTGTCGCGATAAGGCTGCGGCAGAGCGCTCCATGTCCAGCCGCAGTGCAGATCCGCCAACGGTGCCGGAACCCGACGCGCCCACCAGCGATAACGTCTGGGTGATCTGCCTATGTGCCCAGTGGTGCCACCAGTGCCGCGATCTGCAGCCGGCGTTTTCCATGCTGCGCCGTCAACAGCCCGATGTGCGCTGGGTCTGGGTTGACATCGAAGACCACAGCGAGATGGTCGAGGCGCTGGACATCGAGACGTTTCCCACATACATGGTGGTGGCGGACGATGAGGTCAAGGTGCTGGCACCCGGTCCGACGAACACCGATGCACTGAACCATTTCGTGCGGCTGCACGCATCCAGACGATCAGGCCAGGGCCTGAACAACCCGCCGCTGTGGGCCGTGTTCCAGGCCATCCGATCATGGGCACAAGGCACGTGAAACCACCATGAGTCAGCAACTGGTCGTCTCCCATTCGCACCGATTTACAAGGTCCCCGCTTACGGCCATTCAGCTGGTCCCGAAGCTGGCTAGATTCCTGGCTAAAAGCTACATCTATCAGCAGGGCGAACCTTCCTCGACCGCGTTCGTGATCCGATCGGGCATCGCCTGCCTGGAGAGCGTCAATCACCGGGGCGAGCGCTGCATTGTTCATTTCCTTGGCCCGGGGGCGCTCATTGGCCACGAAGCCTGTCTGGGCGAGCCACGGTATTTCGATGCCCGTGCCTGCAAAGACATCGTGTTGGAGCCATTCGCCAGCCAGGCCAGATCGGGCGCGGGTCGCCACGCGGGCATCCAGTCACGGTCCAGTATGGACGTATCACACCTGCTGCGGGACATTACGAAGTTTCGGGTGGAGCTGCACCGATCAAGCGCCAGGCGCCGCGTGCTGTTGCTGCTGGATCAGCTCAGAAAAGCCCACCTCTCGCAAGCTACTTCCATCTGGTTGCCAAGCCGCCACGAGATGGCCGACACGCTCGACGTCAACCACGTGACGGCCAGCAGAGTGGTCGCCCATCTGTTCCGCGAGAACGTGCTGATCCGAGGGCCTCGAAGCGACGAAGTGGGCGTCGACTGGCACCAGGTGCACCGCCTGCTGCAAGCGGAACCCTGAACCTCACGCCAACACCTGTTATGTCGGTTCGGCGCGGTTTCGAGACTAAATTTAATCCATCGATATGCAACAACGTTTGCATTGATAGGACAACTTTCGCAAGACACCTAAGCTCGCGCTAACAGTCAAAGCCCAGCCACCGAGCGGCTGGAAAACACAACAAGTCGAGGTGTCAGACACCATCGACAGGAGACAAACATGGAGCGTTCGTTCGCTGAAGAGATCTCACGCCTGTCGCTGGGCGCCGGAGAAGAATTTCATGGTGAAGGCATCCTCGCCGTCACCAAAGCCCTGCTGCAATCCGGTGTGAGCTACATCGGTGGCTACCAGGGCGCGCCGGTTTCCCACCTGATCGACGTGCTCGGCGATGCGCGCGAGCTGCTGGACACGCTGGGCATCTACTTCGAGAACAGCGCCTCCGAAGCTGGCGCCGCCGCCATGCTGGGCGCCTCAATCAACTATCCGGTTCGCGGGGCGGTCACCTGGAAGTCCACCGTGGGCACCAACGTCGCGTCGGATGCCCTGTCCAATCTGGCCTCGTCCGGTGTCCAGGGTGGAGCACTGGTGATCCTGGGTGAGGACTACGGTGAGGGCTCCAGCATCATCCAGGAGCGCACCCACGCGTTCGCCATGAAGTCGCAGATGTGGCTGATGGACCCCAGGCCCAACCTGACGTCCATCGTCGAGGCAGTTGAGAAGAGCTTCGAACTCTCCGAAGCCAGCCACACGCCGGTCATGCTCCAGCTGCGCATCCGTGCCTGCCACGTGCACGGTTCCTTTGTCTGCAAAGACAACCGTGCCCCCGCGATATCGACCCGCGAGACCATCAGCCAACCCAAGTTCGACTTCTCGAACATCAACCTGCCTCCGTCCATCTACGCACACGAGCGGCTGAAGATCGAGTCGCGCTGGCCTGCAGCGGTCAAATTCATCAAGGACCATCAGCTCAACGAGCGATTCGAGGGCGACTGCACCGACGTGGGACTCATCATTCCTGGCGGCCTCTACAACGGCACGATCCGTGCGCTGCAGCAGCTGGGGCTGGCAGACACCTTCGGCAACAGCCGCATTCCGCTGCAAGTGCTCAATGTGGTGTACCCGCTGGTCCCCGATGAGCTGGTCGAGTTCTGCGCCAACAAACGCGCGGTCCTGATGGTGGAAGAAGGTCAGCCCAACTACATCGAAGAATCCCTGCAAGCGATTCTTCGTCGCGCCCAGAGCGACACGCGCTTGTACGGCAAAGACATCTTTCCGATGGCGGGCGAGTACACCGGCGAGGTTCTGACCAAAAGCCTGGCTGAGTTCATCAAGCAGGCCGCACCGGCCGCGCTCGCCGAACAAGGGGCCGCCGAGGTGTCGGAGGCCGCCGCTCCGCTGGCCCAACTCAAGCCGCAAGCGGTTGAAGCGCTGGGAGTTCCGGTGCCTGCCCGACCGCCGGGCTTCTGCATCGGTTGCCCGGAGCGCCCTGTCTTTGCCGCGTTGAAGCTGATGCAGAAAGAACTGGGCAACGTCCACGTGAGCGCCGACATCGGGTGCCACACCTTCGGCACCCTGCCCCCTTTCAACACGGGCAGCACCGTGCTGGGCTACGGACTGGGCCTGGCCAGCTCATCGGGCGTCGGCCCCTTGATGCAGAACCGCGTCATCAGCGTCATGGGCGATGGGGGCTTCTGGCACAACGGCTTCACCAGCGGGGTGGTGAACGCGGTCTACAACAATCAAGACTCCGTGCTGGTGATCCTCAAAAACGGCTACACATCGGCCACAGGTACGCAGGCGATTGCGTCTTCTCCCACACAGCCGGCGGGCAAGACCCTGACGCTCGACATCGAGACCGCCCTCAAAGGCGTGGGGGTCCAGTGGATACGGAAAATCACCAGCTACAACGTGGCTGAGATGCGGGACACGCTGCACGATGCCATGACGACAAACGAAGGTGGCCTAAAGGTCATCATCGCGGACGGCGAATGCCAGCTGGAACGGCAGCGGCGCGTAAAGCCCATCAACGCGGCCAAGCTCAAGCGCGGTGAGCGCGTGGTGCGCACCCGGTTTGGCATCGACGACGATGTGTGCACGGGCGACCACTCGTGCATCCGTCTGTCCGGCTGCCCTTCCCTGACCATCAAACCCAATCCCAGTCCCCTACGGACCGACCCTGTCGCCACCGTCAACCAGGGTTGTGTGGGCTGTGGCCTTTGCGGCGAGAACGCACACGCCGCCATTCTTTGTCCTTCTTTCTACAAGGCTGAAATCGTCCAAAACGCCAGTGCGTGGGAACGGTGGCTGTACCGCCTGCGGAAAGGTGTCATCAACGCCATGGTGGGTAAACCCCAAGTGCCCGCCGCGCAGGAGGTCAGCGCATGAACACGTCGCAAAAGGAACCCCACATTGTCACCATTCTGGTTGCAGCCATGGGCGGGGAAGGCGGTGGGGTGCTCGCGGACTGGCTGATCTCGGCCGCAACCGCACACGGCTACCCGGTGCAGAGCACATCGGTGCCAGGCGTCGCACAGCGCACTGGTGCGACGAACTACTACATTGAAATCTATCCTGTTGCACGTGCTGACCTGGGTGGCCAGCAACCCGTTTTCAGCCTGACACCCAGCCAGGGCGATGTGGACATCGTGGCCGCGTCCGAACTGGTCGAAGCGGGTCGGGTTCTTCAAGGCGGCTTTGTGCACCCGAAGCGAACCACCCTGGTCGCGTCGACCCACCGCGAGTACGCGGTGGCTGAAAAGATGGCCATGGGCGATGGTCGCTACGACGGCACGCGGGTGATCAACGCCGCCAGGGACCTGGCCATGCACAGTCACCTGTTCGACATGCGCGCCTTGGCCTGGAAGCACGGCACGGTCATCAACACAGTGATGTTCGGGGCCATGGCGGGTAGCGGCGCGCTGCCGTTCTCACGGGAAGCCTGCGAGCAGGCCATCCGCGAATCAGGCAAGGCCGTTGACGCGAGCCTGAAGGGCTTTGCCGCCGGGTACGACCACGTGACGAAAAAGGCGGTGACCGGTCAAGGTCAAGCAGCCCCGTCAACCGCTTGGAAAACCGTTCATCCGAAGCTGGCATCGTTCGCGGAGCCGCTGCGCAGCGTCGCCCAGTCCGGCGTCGAGCTGACCACGGACTACATGGATGCCCGATACGCCGACCTGTACCTGGAACGGATTGAATCCATCCAGCGGCTGGAAAGCCACAGCGCCGGGGACTACCCGATGTCGACCGAGACGGCGCGCTACCTGGCCCTCTGGATGAGCTACGAGGATGTCATCCGGGTGGCCGATCTCAAGACCCGCTCAGACCGACTGGAGCGGGTTCGCAAGGAAGTGGGCGCCCGTGCGGATGAACCGGTTCACCTGACGGAGTACCTCAAGCCTGGCCTTGATGAAATCTGTTCGCTGCTGCCCACCGGTGCCGCCACCTGGCTGAGAAAAAAACTGGCCCACAAGGCGCACAAGCTCAACGTGGGCTTGCACGTGCGTACCGACACCGTGCGGGGCTTTGCCATGCTTTGCGTTTTGCGCTCGCTGCGCGCCTGGCGTCGCAAAACTTCGCGCTTTGCGTCGGAACAGGCGCTCATCGATCGTTGGTTGGAGGCCATTCGCCAGGCGCAATGCACGGGCTCCAGACTGGCCTACGAAGTGGCCCTGTGCGGCAACCTCGTCAAAGGTTACGGGGAAACCAGTGAGCGTGGCCACAGCAGCCTCACCACGGTGCTAAAGGATGTTGAAGCCTGGCTCAGTCTCACCATTGAAAAGCGTGACGCGCATTCGATCGAACAAGCGGTCGCGCGCGTTCGCTCCGCACGCGAGGCCGCGCTGGTGGACCCGGAAGGCCGGGCGCTGGCCCGCTCGCTGGGCCTGCCGCCTCCCCCAGTAAGGTCCCACCCGATTCGCATCGTTCGACGCCCCAAACCGGCGAAAGAAATGACGCTCTAACGCCCCAATTCAGCACTGCCAGTTTTTTCAACGCCCGAATCAATGGGCACCCATAAAGGAGACAGACAATGAACTCACGCAACCGCATCAACGTCGTGGCAGGCGCCGCACTGGCGATGGCTTTTGGTATGCAGGTCCATGCCCAGGACAAACCCGTCGAGATGAAATTCGGCTTCTGGGTGCCCGCCCAGCACTCCCTGGCCAAGACGAGCATCGAGCCCTGGGCCAAGTCCATCGAAGCGGCCTCCAAGGGCAGCATCAAGGTGGCCCTCTTCCCGGCCCAGCAACTGGGCAAGGCAGCCGACCACTACGACATGGCCCGCGACGGCATCTCTGAGATCTCCTGGGTCAGCCCGGGCTACCAGGCTGGCCGTTTCCCCATCTTCGCGGCCAGTGAACTGCCGTTCCTCATCTCGCAGCCGGGCACGGGCTCTGCCGCAGTGGATGCTTGGTACCGCAAACACGCCGAGAAGGAAATGAAGGATGTGAAGTATTGCTTTGCGCACATCCACATCGGCACGCTGCACTCCAAGAAGCCGATCACCGAACCAGGCCAGATCAAGGGTATGAAGATCCGTCCCGCGAACGGTACGGTCGCGCAGACCATGGTGCACCTGGGTGCCAGCAATGTGCAGGTGTCCGCGCCCGAGTCGCGCGACGCGCTGGAAAAAGGCGTGGCCGATGCCATCACCTTCCCGTGGGATTCGCTGATTTCCTTCAATATCGACAAGGCGGTGAAGTTCCACCTGGACACCAAGCTGTACGCAGCCTCTTTCGTATGGGTCATCAACAAGCCCTGGTTTGAAGGGCTTTCGGCGAACCAGAAGAAGGTGATCAACGACCACTGCAGCAACGAATGGGCTGCCAAGGTCGGTGAGGGTTGGGGTGGCGCCGAAGACGCGGGTGAAGCCAAGCTGGCAGCCACTGCCGGTCACACCATTGTTCAGCTCACTCCTGAACAAGTTCAGACCTGGAAGAAGGCCGTCGAACCCATCACGGCGCAATGGAGCCAAGGTGCACAAAAGAGCGGCGCAAATCCAACCGAGGTGCTCAATGACCTCAAGCGCGAACTGACGGCACGCAAAGCGGCGTACTGATCCCATGAAGAAGATTCTCGACACGACCGAATCGGTCGCGGCCTTCTTTCTTCTGGCCATCGCCTTGCTGACCGCTGGCAATGTCTTCATCCGGAATGTGGCGGACGTGCAGGTGCCTGACTGGTACGACGGATCCAGGCTGCTGTTGGGAATCTCCATCTTCTGGGGCATGGCCATCGCTACCTACCGTGGCGGCCACATCTGCGTGGACGCGCTTTGGGAACACTTGGGACCACGCAACCGGATTCGCATGGACATGCTGGCGACAGTGTTGACGTTTGCCTTTCTCGGCCCCCTGGCCTGGATGGTGTGGATCAAAGTCAGCGGTACCGGCGAACAGGCCACCTCGGACCTCCGCCTGCCCATGAGCTGGTTCTATGCCGTGGCCGCACTCGGCGCCACGGCCGCCGCCATCCTCTCTGCAGCCCGGGTGGTGCAGATGTGGCGGCGCGCCAGCGGGAACGGCGACCCACTGGAGTTTGAACATGGATCGTGATCTCGTCGCCCTGCTGGGTTTCGTGCTGATGCTGGTGCTGATGGTGCTTCGTGTGCCGATCGGCATTGCCATGGGCATCGTGGGTGTGCTGGGTTTCGGGATGCTGTCCACCTGGACGGCTGCCTTCAACCTGCTGGCCAACGTGCCCTTGTCCGTGGTCACGGACTACGACCTCGCCGTCATTCCCATGTTCATCCTGATGGGTGCGTTTGCGTCTCAGGCCGGGATGAGCAAGGAACTGTTCACCGCCGGTCGGGCATGGTTCGGCCACCGGCGCGGCGGCCTGGCCCTGGCTTCCATTGCTTCGTGCGCGGGCTTTGCCGCCATCAATGGCTCGTCGGTGGCCACGGCCGCGACCATGTCACAAGTCGCGCTGCCAGAAATGCGGCGCGCCGGCTACGACCCGGGCTTTTCGGCCGGTCTCATCGCAGCAGGTGGCACCCTGGGGATCATGATCCCGCCGTCGGTCATCTTCGTGCTGTACGGCATCATGACCGACACGGACATCACCCAGCTTTTTGCAGCGGGCGTGGTGCCCGGTCTTCTGGCGGTGGTTGGATATTCGATCGTCGTCCACCTCACGGCATTGCGGTACCCCGCCATGTTGCCTGTGGGCGAACAGCACACCTGGCGGGAACGCTTCAGCAGCCTCAAAAACCTGTGGGCCGTCATCCTGCTGTTCATGTTCGTGCTGGGCGGCATCTATGGCGGGTTGTTCACCGTTCAGGAGGCGGCGGGCGCGGGCGCCATCGGTACCTTGCTCATCGGGGTGGTCCGCGGTCAGCTTCGCAGCAAGACCATTCGCCTCGCGCTCATCGATGCATTGCGGGTCTCCTCCGCCATCTTGTTGATCGTGGTGGGCGCCTTCCTGTTTGGCTACTTCCTCACTATCACGCAGTTCACCCAGAAGGCGGTCGATTTTCTTGTGCACCTGCCCGTTGGGCCCTACGGTGTGCTGGCGCTCGTGATGCTGGGCTACCTGTTGCTGGGCGCGGTGATGGACGAGCTGGCCATGATTCTCCTGACGGTTCCCGTCGTCTTCCCTGCCATGGTTCAGCTGGGGTTCGACCCGGTCTGGTTCGGCGTGATCATCGTTATGGCGGTCACGTTTGGAATGATTTGCCCCCCGGTCGGCATCAACGTGTTTGTCATTAACACGATTGCCGGTGACATACCACTGGGACGCATCTACAAAGGCACGATGCCTTTCATCGCAGCCGACGTGATTCGCTTGCTGCTGCTGTGCGCATTTCCGGCGCTGGCCCTGTGGCTGCCCGGACTCATCGCTTAGCCGCGTGGAGCACACGACATGCTGTTAAACGTTGAGGACTACCAACACCGTGCACGGGCCAAGCTGCCCCGGTTTGTGCGCGACTATGTGGATGGTGCTGCGGAAAGAGAAATCTGCCTTCAAAGAAACCGCACGGCCCTCGAACAGCTGGTGTTGACGCCCAGGGTGCTGAGGGACACGGCGGCGGTGGACACCTCGGTGGAGGTGTTTGGCCGGCGCTGGAAACACCCCATTGCCATCGCACCGATGGGGCTGAATGGATTGATCAGGCCCCAAGGTGATGTGCTTATCGCGCGGGCAGCTCAGCGGCATGGCATTCCGTTCATCCAGTCCACGGCGTCCAACGCCCGGCTTGAGGCGGTCGCCAAAGAAGCTGCCCCGCCCTGGCTGCAGCTGTACGTCATGGGTGACCGCGGCATGGCCGAGCAACTGGTTCGCCGCGCTGCACGCGAGGGCAGCGAGGCCCTGGTGCTGACGGTCGATGTCCCTGTCAGCGGCTACCGCGAGCGGGACGAACGCAACGGGTTTCGACTGCCGTTCAAGCCGACCTTGGGCACCGCACTTGAAATGCTCACTCACCCGGCCTGGTTGTTTCGCGCCGCCTTGGCGGGCGCACCCGAGTTCGTCAACCTGTCTGAGACCGAAGGCAAGGGCTCTGCACAAGCCCAGGCGGCCCTGCTGAACCGGACCATGGACCGCTCCATGGTCTGGGACAGCCTGCGGTGGCTGCGAACCCTTTGGAGCGGCCCCTTGTTGCTCAAAGGTGTTCTGCACCCCGATGACGCGGCCATGGCCCTGCGCCACGGCGTTGACGGGTTGATCGTGTCCAACCACGGTGGTCGCCAGATGGACGCGGCGCCCGCCGCCATTACCGCGCTGCCCCCGGTGCTGGACGCGGTGGGTGGGCAGGTGCCCGTGCTGGTGGACAGCGGCTTCCGTAGTGGGACCGACATTGCCAAGGCCCTGGCCCTGGGTGCCCAAGGCGTGCTCATCGGGCGCCCGGCGCTGTATGGCCTGGCGGTTGACGGCGAAGAAGGCGTGAGCGCTGTGCTGGAGTTGCTGGCCCGCGAGCTGACCCGGACGATGACCCTGCTGGGAGCGGCCCAGGTGTCCGATCTCTGCCACGCCGCCCCTCTAGTTGCAGGTCGCACTTCCTGAGAACACCGTTCATAAAAGGAGAACTCCGCATGGACATCCTAATCACTGGCATCTCCACCCGATCGGTCAATGTACCGCTGGAGTACCCGGTCAAAACCTCGGTGGGCGTTGTGGCCACCGCACCGCTCGTCCTGATCGACCTGACGACGTCCACCGGCGCCGTGGGACGCGCCTACGTGTTCACCTACACGCCGATGGCGCTCGAAGCCACGCGGCAGATGGTGCTCTCGCTCGGCAACGCGATTCAGGGGAAACCGCTGTCGCCTTTTGACATCGACCAGTTTTTCTCGCAGAGGCTGCGCCTGCTAGGTCGCACCGGCATCGCCTTGATGGCCTGCGCAGGCATCGACATGGCCGTCTGGGACGCGCTGGCGGTCGCGCAGAAACTGCCGCTGGTACAGGTCCTGGGTGGTTCGATTCGACCCATCAAAGCCTATGACAGCCACAGCATGGACGGTCTGGAGGTGGGTCTGCGCCGCGCCGAACAGTCCATGGCCAACGGATTTGAAGCCATCAAAACCAAGATCGGCTACGCGACGCTGGACGAGGACCTGGTGATCGTCCGCGCACTTCGCAAGACCATCGGCCCACAGGCGCAGCTTCTCGTGGACTACAACCAGGGCCTGAGCGCTCCTGAGGCCGTTCGCCGCATCCGTGCGCTGGAAGACGAAGGCATTGCCTGGGTGGAAGAACCGACGCTGCAAGAAGACTACAGCGGTCACGCCATGATCCGGAGCCAGGTTCGTTTGCCCATTCAGATGGGCGAAAACTGGTGCGGCACCGACGAGATGCACAAAGCACTGACGGCAGGGGCCTGCGATCTGGCGATGCCCGATGTCATGAAGATTGGTGGCGTCACGGGCTGGCTGCGCGCTGCAGCGCTGGCCCAGGCACACGGCGTGCTCATGTCCAGTCACATCTTCCAGGAGTTCAGCGTTCACCTGTTGGCGGTCACGCCGACCTGTCATTTCCTGGAGCGCATGGACCTGGCGGGGCCCATCTTGCAGGAGCCCCTGAAGTTCACCAACGGATCGGCCACGCCGCCGGATGTTCCAGGTGCCGGCATCTCATGGAACGAAGAAGCGGTGAACCGCTACGCGGCTTGACGGCTCCCGTCAGGCATTGGACCAGCCCTTTCTGGAGGTCATTGCGCCGTCAACGGAGCCCGGCCGGCTCGCCCTCTTCCACCGCTGACACCCGTTGGCGTTGCATTCACTTTGCCTGTAGGAGCCCGATATGACGTCCCCTGTTGAAACCAAGTACAAAGTCGCCTGCGTTCAGGCGGCACCCGAGTTTCTCGACCTCGACAAAGGCGTCGCCAAAGCGGTGCACCTGATCGAAGAAGCTGCCGCTCAAAAGGCCTCGCTGATCGCATTCCCCGAAGTCTGGCTCCCCGGGTACCCGTGGTGGATCTGGCTCGACTCGCCGGCCTGGGGCATGCAGTTCGTCCAGCGCTATTTCGAAAACGCCCTGGTCATCGGCAGCCCCCAGTGGGAGCGTTTGTGCAAGGCCGCCGCTGACAACAACATCCATGTCGTGCTCGGATTCTCCGAACGGGATGGCAGCACGCTGTACCTCGCACAGGCCATCATCGACAACACCGGCAAGGTGATCGCCACGCGGCGCAAACTCAAGCCGACACACGCCGAACGCACGGTTTTCGGTGAAGGCGACGGCAGCCATATTGCAGTGCATGAAACCGCTCTGGGCCGCATGGGTGCGCTCTGCTGTGCAGAGCACATTCAGCCGCTGACCAAGTACGCCATGTACTCGCAGAACGAGCAGATTCACATCGCCGCCTGGCCGAGCTTCTCGGTCTACCGGGGCGCGGCCTTCCAGCTCAGCGCCGAAGCCAACAACGCCGCGAGCCAGGTCTATGCGCTGGAGGGCAGTTGCTATGTGGTGGCCCCTTGCGCGACGGTGTCCAAGGAGATGATGGACATGCTGGCCGATTCGCCGCAAAAGAAGCAGCTCCTGCTGGAGGGCGGTGGCTACGCCATGATTTATGGGCCCGACGCCAAGCCCCTATGCGATCCCATTCCAGAGACGGAGGAAGGCATTCTCTACGCCGATGTGGACCTGGGTTTCATCGGTGTCACCAAGGCGGCTTATGACCCCGCTGGTCACTACTCCCGCCCCGACGTGCTGCGCCTTCTGTTCAATCGGAAGCCTGCCCCTCGGGTTCACGATTTCGATCCCGAATACATGGCCACCGAGCAGAAGACAGACCCGGCCTGACAGCAGACACCTGGACCCGCGCCACCTCATGCAGTCGATCGATAGTTAACAGCGACAGCACAGATGGATCGCGGGCTCAGCGATCTCTACATTCAGACCATCCATTCCATCAAGAGGTACTTATGTCCAAATTCTTGTCACGTCGTGAGTTTGTCGTCGCTTCCGGAGCGCTCACAGGATCCGCTCTCGCGGTCGCCAGTTTGAGCGGATGCGCCGGGGTTGGAGGAGGTGGTGGTCTGAGCGTCGAAGAACAACTCGCGCTGACGGCCACCCAAGCCGTCGATGCCATTCGAACGGGCCGAGTGACCGCCTCCCAGTACACCGAGACGCTTTTGGCCCGTGCCGAACGTTTGGCGGGTCTGAACAGCATGATCTCTTTGAATCGCACCAAGGCGCTGGCCGCTGCCCGGTCCATCGACGCCAAGCGTTCCCGAGGAGAGACGTTGCCCGCCCTGGCCGGTCTGCCCATCGTCGTAAAGGACAACATCAACACCGTTGACCTGCCCACCACGGGCGGAACGCGCGCACTGAAAAACGTGCAACCGACCAAGAATGCGCCAGCGCTCCAACGCTTGATCGACGCAGGCGCCATCGTGTTGGGCAAGGCAAACATGCACGAGTTGGCGTTTGGCACGACCAGCACCAACCTCACCCCCTTCGCCGGTGTGGTGCGCAACCCATACGACCAGACACGCGTACCAGGTGGCTCTTCGGGTGGCACGGGTGCTGCGGTCGCGGCGCGTATTGCGCCGGCGGGCCTCGGCAGCGACACCGGTGGCTCTGTGCGCATTCCGGCTGCACTGTGCGGCATCGCGGGGCTGCGCCCCACCGTCGCCAATGGCGGCCCGCAAAAGCGCTACGACGGTTCTGGCGTATTGCCCATCAGCCACACGCGCGACACCATTGGACCGATGGCACGAACGCTGGCCGATGTCGCCTTGCTGGACGCCGTCATGAGCGGCAAGCCTGCGCCTGCCTCGGTGGCGCTGAACGGTCTGCGCATCGGTGTCCCTGCCAGCTTTTGGGCAGGCGTGGACACCGAAGTCGTGGCGGTCGTGTCAGCGGCGCGAAAAAAGCTGCAAGGGGCCGGTGTGACCTTTGTCGATATCGATATGCCGGGCATCTGGCCGCTTGATGACAAGGTTTCGTTCACCGTTGTTCTTCACGAAGCCGGCATCGACATTCCGGCCTATCTGGCCGATACAGGCGTTCAGGGAATCACCTTGGCGGACATTGCAGCCGGCGTGTCGAGCCCCGACGTGAAGGGGCCGATCTCTGCCGTGCTGACCGACCCAACGGCCGCCGCCTACGACAACGCGATCAAGGTCCTGCGCCCGCAGATGCAGGCGATGTACGCCAGCTACTTTGCGGACAACAAGCTCGACGCCATGATGTTTCCGACCACCTCGATACAGGCTCCGGTGATCGACCCCGTCAAGGGATCGTCAACCGTCTCCATCAACGGTGGACCACAGGTGGACACGTTCGCCAACATGATCCGCAACTCCGACCCTGGCAGCAACACCGGCGTGCCCGGGCTGACCTTGCCGGCGGGTCTCACTGGCGCCGGTATGCCGGTAGGGATGAGTCTGGATGGCCCCATGTTCGGGGACAGCCGCTTGCTGGGCATCGGCATCGCGATGGAGGCGATGCTCGGGCTGGTGCCGGCTCCGCGCGTCTGAACCGCTGCGCATTCACCACGGAGAACAGACAAAAGCCACCCTGCTACCTGACCCAGTCAAGGGACTCGGAGGCTCGGGGTGGTTTGGGGGCGCTCAGCCAGAACCCACTCAGGGTCCAAGGTAGTTAATCGTCCTCTGCCTTCTCATGCAAATGCGTTGAAACAAGCGTCATTCCGTATTCAACAAGAGACAAGCATGACCGCTACCACTACCACCCCCCGCAGCAATGCTAAAACTAACCTTCGTGTTGCCACCAAATGCAGATCTCCGTTGACAGCTCAGTCGCCAGGCTGCCGTTGGCTATCAACGAAGACGACAATATCAGCCCATCGCGGCTGCGCAAAGCCCGCAGTGACTCGATGTGCGCCAGGGAGCACATGAGCGAGGCTATGGTTCATCGATGCCTTGTACCGACAACCGAGTCGGTGCGCTGGACGCCGGACCAGTTGCCTTCGGCGCATTCGATGCCCCTGGGCCGTGTGCTCGAACTGCTCACCGCAGCGGAAGATAATCAGGCCACCGAGCGCATGCTGAGCCTGTTGTGTTCCACCATCAATGCAGGCCCGGCCCTGGCCATCGAATACGTGCTGCACGGCGGTGTGCTGAAAGTGCGGAAGGTTGTCGCGCCCGCGTTCGGTCGTCTGTCAGCGGGCGAGATCGGTCAGGGGGTTGCCGACTCCATCACCGACCCCGCGCACGGCCACCTTGTGGCGCTGGCCAGAGGCGTTTGTGACGACGCCATGTTCGGCCTTCGTAGCGCCGTCGCGCCTCCGGCCCGCTGGCTCGGCCACTTCCCCCACGGAAACGGCCTCTGCGAACGGATCAGCGTGCTGTACGCACTCGCACCGAACACTGCCTGGGCCATGCATCTGTTTTCCGCCACGTTGGACGACCGCTTTCGGGCGGACGCGCTCCAGGCACTTCAACCCTTCGGGTTGCTGGTGCGCGAGGCGCACCGAATTGTCAGCCCCGCAGATTCAGGGAACGGGGAACGCATGGACTCGGCCGAGGTGCGTCTGAGTTTGCGCGCCGCGTCTCTGTCCAGGCGCGAACGCCAGGTCTGCGCGCGCATTGCTGATGGCCAGAGCGCGATATTGATCGCCGCCGAGTTGGGAATCTCTGCCTCGACCGTCACCACACTGCGCAAGCGGGCCTATGGCAAGCTGGGCATCCACGACCGGCTGGACCTGCGCCACCTGGCAGCCTGAGGCGGAGCAATGACGAGTTCCTGGCAACTGGGCACTGTGCCCCTGGACATTGGAGTGCCCACAGGAGCGACGCTGCGCCTACTGGCAACGCTGCGCCAGCGCCAGCTGGCAGTCGGTCTGTTTGATTGGTTGTCCGGCCGGGCAATGCTACGCCGACTGGCCATCATGGAACACCGCCCGGGCATCTGCCGGCTGATCGACCGAATGGGCGTTGCAGAGGACGCAGCATCCGGAGGCACCCGGGGATGGCCTCTGGGGTGCGAGGGTTCGCAGTGGTCAGTGATCGACCGCCAACTGGTGCATTGGCTACATGGCCGCGGCGCTACCGGCTGTCGTGTGGCCATCGCCCACGAAGGTGACGAGGCCTGCCTGCTCGTGGCAGGTGAGGCCTCGTCGGTGTATGCCATTCACGCTTCGCGGGCACCGGGTCTGGGAGGATTTCCGGACGACGAGCTCCAGCGCTGGGCAAAGGCCACCATGCTGCTCCGGCAGGTGATCTGTCAGCACCCGAACACCCGCCCGCACGCGACGGTGCCCGAACGCGTACAGCGCGCCGAAGCGCTCCTGCAAGCGCGTACCAATTCGTTGTCCGGTCGCGAGCAGCAAGTGGCTGCGCGCATTGCCTGCGGCATCACCAGCGACGGGATCGCCGCCGATCTGGGTATCTCGCCAGCGACGGTGCTCACGTTTCGCCGACGAGCCTACGCCAAGCTGGGCATCCGCAGCTGCATCGAGCTGTCGTGGCTCGCCAACTGAGATCGCCGGCTTCGTCTTCCTCTGTGCTAACCCAGAGGGACATCCTCCCGGGCGAGCGGCATCTACAGTGCAACGGTCCGCATGGGCACCGCCCGTGTTCCCAACAAACACACCGTGAGCAGCAGCCCGAATGGATTCAGGATCGAAACCCTCAGTCGCCGCGTGCGCCTTCAACAATGACGACGCTGCAGACAGTGGCCTTTCCGTGCGCCAAAAGGCGACGCTGACCACCGGGGCCAACTACTGGCTAACGCAGACGGAGCCGACCATCGGTCTACCTGCCATGCGGCTGTCAGACGGCCCTCATGGCCTGCGCTTGCAGGACGACAAGAACCCCGATCACCTGGGCATTGGTGCGAGTATTCCGGCGACCTGCTTTCCCCCGGCCGTTACCCTGGCTTCCTCCTGGGACCTTCCGTTGATCGAGCGGGTCGGGGCTGCGCTGGCACGCGAAGCGAAAGCACGGGGTGTACAGGTCATCCTAGGGCCCGGCCTGAACATCAAGCGCACGCCCCTGTGCGGACGCAACTTCGAGTACTTCTCGGAGGACCCCTTGCTCAGCGGACTCTGCGCAGCGTCGCAGGTCCGGGGCATCCAGAGCCAGGGCGTGGGCTCCTGTGTGAAGCACTTCGCCGCCAACAACCAAGAGTACGACCGGCATCGGATCAGCGCCGATGTGGATCTGCGCCCGCTGTGGGAGATCTACTTGCGAGGTTTTCAGACGGTCGTGCAACAGTCATCTCCGTGGATGATCATGACCTCCTACAACCGCCTCAACGGTGTCTACACCGACGAGAGCCACTGGCTGCTCACCGAGGTGCTCAAGGGCGAGTGGGGCTACGACGGTGTGGTGGTGTCCGACTGGGGTGCGGTCTACAACCCGGTGGCCGCCGTGCGGGCTGGACTGGACCTTCGCATGCCGGGACGGCCTGAGGACGACACGGTCCACCAAGCGGCCTTGCGGGGAGACATTTCTGAAGCGCGACTGGATGATGTGGTTCATCGCCTTCGCCGCCTGGCCGGACGGGTCGCCTTTGGCGGCAACGACGAAGTGGACATGGCCGCACAGCACGCCCTGGCGCGACAGGCTGCTGCGACCTCGGCGGTGCTGCTCAAAAACGAGCACGGCATCCTGCCGCTGCGGCCGGATGGCGTGGGGACGGTAGCCGTCATCGGCGAGCTCGCACGCTCGCCGCGCTACCAAGGAGCGGGCAGTTCGCGTGTCAATCCACGCCGGCTGGTCCATGCGCTGGATGCGCTGCGCGAACGCATGGGTACATCAGCGGAAGTGACCTTTGCCGCCGGCTACCGCCTGGATTCGAACGAGCCGCAGGTCGACCTCGTGGCCGAGGCTCTCCAGCTCGCTGGCCGTGCTGACACTGTGCTGCTCTTCCTGGGGCTTCCCGATGCTGCCGAGGCAGAAGGGCGCGACCGCAAACACATCGACCTGCCGCACAACCAGATCCACCTGATTGAAACCCTGACCGGTGTGGCGCGGAACCTCGTCGTCGCGCTAAGCAATGGCTCCGTGGTGACAACGGCACCGTGGCGCCACCACGCGAACGCCATCGTCGAGTTCTGGCTCACGGGTCAGGCGCACGGCGAGGCGGTGGCCGATGTGCTGCTGGGCGATGTCAATCCGTCCGGACGGCTGGCCGAGACCATCCCATGCCGCCTGCAGGACACACCGGCCTATCTGGACTACCCTGGCGAGAACGGCCACGTCCGCTATGGCGAGGGTCTTTATGTCGGATACCGCTACTACGATGCACGGGACATCGAGGTGGACTTTCCGTTTGGCCATGGGTTGTCCTACACCAGTTTCGAGTATGCCGACCTGAGCGTGCTGCCCCATTCCGCAAGCAACGACTTGGCGCTCACCGTACAGGTGTCGGTCACGAACACCGGCGCGCGCAGCGGCAGTGACGTCGTACAGGTTTACCTCCAGGACCGCTCGGGTCTTGTGGTGTGTCCGCCCCAGGAGTTGCGCGGCTTTGCCAAAGTGGCGCTGGCCCCAGGCCAGACCACCCGGGTCGAGATCGGCATCCCGCGCGAGCGCATGTGCTACCGGCTGCCGAACATGGGGTGGGCCTTCCATGGGGGTGTGGTCGAGGTGCGTGTTGGGGCGTCGTCGCGCGACATTCGGCAGGCGCAGGTGGTCGAACTGGAGCGCACGCCGGTTGAGCGACCGCTCACCGGCTGGTCCACGATGGAAGAGTGGGTGGCCCACCCGGTGCTCGGGCCCCGGCTGCAGAAGCTGTTGGAGCAACGCGGCGGTGCTCAAGGACGCGCTGGGCAGCTGCTGAGTGATCCAGTGGGGCGCCAGTCGATCCTGGCTGTCCCGCTGCTTGGTTTGGCCCAGTTCCCCGGCTTCCCGCTCGACGTTCACGATGTTAATTCGCTGCTCGACGGTGATGTCTGACCCGTCCTCAGGACCTCTCATAGGCACTTACCCGTGCTAATCGAAGGGGACATGCACGAGGTACACACCACTCGAAAATTGGTTCCGCGCCGATGCATTGCTCAAGAGCATTGGCGCTATCTACAACCAAACCAATGAGGAGCTGCCTGATGAAAAAAACCATTCTCCTGACCGCAATGCTAGGTGCTGCCACGCTCGCGCACGCCGATATCAGCTACGAGATCAACGAGACGAGCAAAGTGAGTGTTGGCCTGTGGTTCGACCTTGGCCTGCAGCGCGTGGGTACGCCTGATGGCAGCGACTGGAAAGTGGCGTCGTCGGGACCTCCGATGAACCGCGTCATGTTCAGGGGCCAGAAGACCTTCTCCCCCGACCTGGAAGCCTTCGCCTACCTGGAACACCGGTTCCGCCCCAACACGGGCGAGAACGCGCCGGGCGCCAACACGTCTGCGCCCACCGAGGTGCAGCTTTACCGTCACTCTTGGCTGGGATTGCGCGGTGATCGCTGGGGCGAACTGCGCGTAGGCAAGATGCTCAACGCCCTGCAGGAGTTCAATGGCGGCTACGAGCCTTGGAAGGGCGGGACCACCGTGGCCAACGTCCACACGGGAGGGATCAACAGTGGGGTGCGACAGAACAATACCGTTTACTACAAGTCGCCAGACCTCGCTGGCTTCAGGGCGCATGTCTCCGTCAGCGATGACGAAGGCAACACAAACAACGCCACCATCGCCGATCCGAAGACGCTGTGGGCCGTGGGCGGTCAATACAAGTCGGGTCCGATATCCGTCGCTGCTGCCTTTGACCAGGGTATTCGTCAGCAGGAGACCAAGGGGCTGTACGGCAGCTATAACTTTGGCTTCGCAACACTCATGGCGCAATGGGAAAACGGCGATAACGGCGTGGGCACCGATAGTGTGACGCGTCGGTCCATCGGTGCGGTGATCCCGTCCGGCAAGTTCACCTATCTGCTCGGTTACCTCAACCAGCCCGATGAAAAGAAAAACCGGTTTGGTGTCGGTCTTGAGTACTGGGCCGACAGCCAGCTCGGCTTCTACACCAACATGGGGCTCAACCGCGGCGACGGCTGGACCGCAGCCCAGCGCAAAGCGCAGTTCGACGTCGGCTTCCGCGTCAAGTTCTAAACAACACCACCAAGGAGACACCGTATGCGATTCGCTCGCCTTTTCTCCGGCCTGCTGGTCAGTGCCGTCACCACCCTCGCAACGACGGGGGCCTGTGCAGCGGACGTGACCGTCCGCTTGCTGCACATCGATCAATCCCCTGCGGTCAACGCCTTCTACAACGATATTGCCAGACGCTTTGAAAGCTCTCGCCCCGGCGTGAAGGTGGAGATTCAGTCGCTGGAGAACGAATCCTTCAAGAAAAAGGTGACCACGCTGCTTCAGTCACCCGAAAAGCCCAACATCCTGTACAGCTGGGGCGGTGGTGTGTTGCGTGAGCAGGTCAAAGCCGGCGTGCTGCAGGATTTGAGTGGCCCGATGAACGCTCAGTGGAAGGACCGCTTCCTGCCGGCTGCTGTGCAGGCCTATGACGTGGACGGCAAGCTCTACGGTGTGCCTTTGCGTATGTCGGTAGTGGGCTTCTTCTACAACAAGGACCTGTTCGCCAAGGCCGGGGTCGATGGCAACACCATCAAGACTTGGGACGACCTGCTGGCCGGTGTGAAAAAACTGCAAGCCGCAGGTATCACGCCGCTGGTGGTCGGTGGCGGCGACAAGTGGCCACTCTCGCTCTACTGGTCGCACCTGACTATGCGCACCGGTGGCAAGCCGGCGCTGGATTCGGCCATGCGCGGCGAAGGCAAGGGCTTCGCGTCTGATCCCTTTGTGCGCAGCGGCGAGCTGTTCAAGCAACTGGTAGACCTCAAGCCCTTCCAGGCCGGCTTCCTGGCAGCCAACAATTCGCAAGCGTCGGGCCAGTTTGGTGACGGCAAGGCGGCGATGATCCTCACGCTCAACGTAGTGCTCAACATCATGAAGGACAACGCGGCCGACAAGCAGGGCCTGCCCGACGACAAGATCGGCTGGTTGCCCTTCCCGACGGTGGCTGGAGGCAAGGGTAACCCTGGCGATGTGATGGGCAACCTCAACGGCTGGATCGTCACCAAAGACTCCCCGAAAGAAACTGTCGACTTCTTGCGCTTCTTCTCCGAAGCAGACAACCAACGTCTGGCCGCAGAGCGCGGGCTGTACATCCCGCCGGTGACCGAGAGCATGAAGGCCGTCAGCCGCCCGCTGTTGCAGCAGACGCTGCAGAGCGTGAAGCACGCTCAAGTGGTTCAGGTCGGCTTCGACCAGGCCCTGGGGCCCCTGGCTGGTGCTGTGTTCAACGACATGGCATCGAACTTGGCGGCGGGCAGAACCTCGCCAGCGGACGCGGCCAATGCGATCCAGCAGGCTTGGCGTCGCGCTGGTCTGAACTGACACGCCAACAACGATGGAGCAAGGTTTGTGAGCGACACGACCACACCAGCGGGCACCACCTCGGCAGCCAGCCCCCGTTCCTGGTCGGCGCCACGCCGCCGATCAGCCCGCGACAGCGGCAACACTGCCGTCGCATGGCTGTTTCTGCCGCCTGCACTGTTGCTGTTCACGATCTTTGTGGTCGTGCCCATGGGCGAGGCGGTTTGGTACAGCGTCTTTAAGTGGAATGGCTATGGCGTTCCTACCCAGTTCGTGGGGACGCTGAACTTCGAGCTGCTGTTCGAGGACCCGGTGTTCCGGCTCTCGCTGTTCAACAACGTACTGGTCATCCTGGCCACGTTGCTGATCCAGCTGCCCTTGGCCCTGGGGCTAGCGGTGCTGCTGGTTGACCGTGTGCCACTGACCACCACGTTTCGCCTCATCTTTTTCCTACCCTACATCCTGGCAGAAGTAGCGGCGGGCCTGATCTGGCGCTTCGTCTACGACGGCGACTACGGCCTGTTCGCCAAACTGTGGGAGATGTTCGGTGCGGTCGGTCCGCACGTGCTGGCCGAACCCGACATGGCCATCTACGCGGTGCTGGCGGTCTCGGTGTGGAAGTACTTCGGCTTCTACATGATCCTGTACATCGCCGGCCTTCAGCAGATCGACCGCAGCTTGTACGAGGCCGCGCGCATAGACGGCGCCTCGCGCTGGCAGGTGTTCAGCCGCATCACGATGCCGCTGCTGGGTTCGACCGTGCGGCTGACCATCTTCTTCGCCATCCTGTCGTCGATCCAGAAGTTCGACCTGATCATGGCGCTGACCGGCGGTGGCCCCAACGACAGCACGCAAACCATGGTGAGTTTCCTCTACAGCTACGGACTCACGCGGATGGACATCGGCTTCGGCAGTGCGGTGGGCGTCGTGCTCTTCGCCATGTGCGTCGCCTTCGCCTTTGGCTACAAACGGACCGTGATGCGCCATGACTGATCTTCACTCTTCTGAAATGGCCGGCTCGGGCCGAATGCCGCCAGTCCTGCGCTACACACCGCTGCTCGTGATAGCCCTGATCGTGCTCGTGCCGATGGTCGTCACCGTGCTGGGCGGCTTCAAGACGCTGGGGGAACTGCGCGTGAACCCCTTCGGCCTGCCCTCTGACTGGGAATGGAAGAACTACTGGGACATCCTGGCCGGGGCGCGCTACTGGCAGTTGATGGGCAATTCGCTCATCATCGCCACGCTGACCGTCGTGCTCACGCTGATCGTGTCGTCCATGGCCGCCTACGTGTTTGTCCAGGTGCGCTTCGTCGGATCGGGCTACCTGCTGAACTACATCCTGCTGGGTCTGATGTTTCCGGCGGCGACAGCCATACTGCCACTGTTCATTAAGATCCGCGATCTGGGCATGCTCGACACCTACTGGGGCGTTGTGCTGCCGCAGGTTGCTTTCGGGCTGGCCACCAGCATCCTGCTGTTCCGCAACTACTTCAAACAGCTGCCTGGCGAGCTGTTCGAAGCGGCGCTGATCGACGGATGCGGGTACTTCCGATTCTTCTGGCACATCACCTTGCCCCTGTCCAAGCCCATTCTGGCCACGGTCGCAGTGATCGTCTTTGTGGCCAGCTGGAACGCCTACCTGCTGCCGCTGGTGGTGTTCAACCGCGACACGCTTTACACCTGGCCGCTGGGCATCATGGCCTATCAGGGCGAGTACTCCACCGATTGGAACCTGGTGCTGTCATTCATTGCGTTGACCATCCTGCCAGCGGTGATCATCTTCTTCTCGGCTCAAAAGCACATCGTAGCCGGTCTGACCTCAGGCTCGGTCAAGGGCTGAGGTCACAAAACCATCGAACAAGAAAGAGAAACAACATGGCTTCGGTCACTATCCAGGACGTGCGCAAGAGCTATGGCGGCGTCCACATCATCCGCGGAGTCAATGTTGATATCCGCGATGGAGAATTTGTAACCCTCGTAGGTCCATCGGGCTGCGGCAAGTCGACCTTGCTGCGCATGGTGGCCGGTCTAGAAGACATCAGCGAGGGTCAAATCCACATCGGCTCCAAGGTGGTCAACGACATGCCGCCCAAGGACCGCGACATTGCCATGGTCTTCCAAAGTTACGCGCTGTACCCGCACATGACGGTCAAGGAAAACATGGCGTTCTCGCTCAAGATGAAGGGCACACCACAGGCTGACATCGCGCCCAAGGTGGACAATGCGGCCAAGATCTTGGACTTGGAACATCTGCTCGAGCGCTACCCGAAGCAACTCTCTGGCGGCCAGCGCCAGAGAGTTGCCATGGGCCGGGCGATCGTGCGCGATCCCCAAGTGTTTCTGTTCGACGAGCCGCTGTCGAACCTGGACGCCAAGCTGCGGGTGCAGATGCGCACCGAGATCAAGGCGCTGCACCAGCGCCTCAACACAACCATCATCTACGTCACCCACGATCAGGTGGAAGCTATGACGATGGCTGACAAGATCGTGGTGCTCAACGATGGCGTGGTCCAACAGGTGGGAAGTCCGCTGGAGGTGTACGACCACCCGGTCAACCTGTTTGTCGCGGGCTTCATCGGCAGCCCGGCGATGAACGTTCTCAAGGGACGCTTGCAGGCCGACGGTCTGCTGCTCAACGGCCGCCATGTACTTCCCTGCGCGTCGGTGCCCGGCGCGCGAATCGGCTCAGAGCTGGTCTATGGCGTTCGTCCGGAGCACTTCCGGTTTGACGACTCAGGCTTCGAGGCCACGGTCAAGGTGGTCGAGCCCACAGGATCTGAAACCCAGGTGATTGCATCTGCGGGGGGACAACATATCACGGCCGTGTTCCGCGAGCGGGTGGCCGCACAACCTGGCGACACCATTCGGCTGGCGGTGGACGGTGCGCGTTCGCATCTGTTTGACCCCGCCAGCGGGCAGCGCGTCTGATCACCCAGGGTCCAAGTGAGCCTGTGTCGTTTGCCCGGTATCGGTATCGGGCCATCCATCAGCCCTATCAGCAGGAAACCGTAGCCTTCACCTGCAGTACTTCCATAGCGATGCGTCAGGCCTAGAAGCGCGTACCACCGTCATCGGCATTTAGCGACATCGCTGTCCGTGCCCAAGATTGCTGACTGCAACCAGCCACCGATGGAGCAGCAGCCATCCGAAGTTGGGAGCCCCATGCGCCGGCAAGCGTTGCAGAGCGTCCTTCAACCATGCGATGGATCCCGCCACGGCCATTGGTAGACACCTTGCGATACAGTCAGCAAGCCCAAAAAAACAAGGGCCAGACCACACCATTCTTTGGGCTACAGATGGCCCAGAGTTTTCGCCACCTCGTCAATCAGCCACTGGTGAGCCACACTCGTGTCTTGCCGTCGGTGCCAATGGACCTGCACGTGAAAATCTGACAACTTCACCGGAAGTTCGACCGACTTGAGAGCACCCTGGGACACATACAGATTCGCGACCCGCGATGGAAGAATCACCAGGAGGTCGCTCTGAGACAGAAGCTCAGGCAACACCGTGAACTGCGGTACCTTGGCGACGATGTTGCGATGGACCCCCAGCTCGGCCAACCCGTCTTCGACCAGCGCATGACCGGAACGGGGCGAAGAAACCATCACATGCCGCGCTGTCAAAAACTGCGACAGAGACATGTCTTTCCCGATGCTCGGGTGAGTCGCTGACATGAGGCAGACATAATGCTCTTTGAACAGCAGCGAGCTTCGGGTTTGGCGGTTCAGCTGTGGGATGTTGCCCACCGCCAGGTCCAGCCGCCCGGCAGCCAAGTCCTCGCCGGTGGTCTCTGAAATTTGGACCACATCGATCTCTATGCGAGGTGCTGCCTCCTGAAACCGCTTCAACAACAAGGGGACGAAGATAAGCACCCCAATGTCGGACATGGCCAGTCTGAATCGGCGACCCGACACCAGCGGAGAAAACGCGGCCCGCTCTTCCAGCGTGTTGTCGACGGCGGCCAACGCATCGCGAAAAACGGGATAGAGCTGCTCGGCGAGGCCGGTGGGTGAGACGCCCGCACCGCTGCGCAGGAACAGACGATCTCCGTAGGCCTTGCGAAGTTTCCCCAGCCCGTAACTGATGGTCGGCTGCGTGACGTCCAGCCGCTCTGCGGCGGCCGTGACACTCTGCGTTTCATAGATCGCCACGAGCACACGAACGAGATTGAGGTCCAGCTGACTCATGGATTTTTCCAGGTTGAAAGGCGAATGCTGCCACGCTCGCGCGCTTCACACAAACACGCGGAAGCACACCTGTGAATGACCCGAAACCGTCCACTCGGGTGACGGCTGCTCGGTTCAGCGGCTGAACTCAATTCGCCCTTCTGGCAGTAGGTATAGGACCAGAGACCGCCCCTGCGTCACGGTGGGTGCATGTGATGTGCCTGGTCCGTAGACCAGCCATCCCGCGCTGTGACCGTCGAACTCGGCCGTGCTGTCCTGCGGGAGGATGAGGTCTATTTCACCCAGGGGATGCTGGTGATGTGGGCCAGCCAACGACGTCATGTCCACCACGTCAACGGAGAACCTGTCCAGCCCCTCGTCGGCTTTGAAGATACGCCCGTATTTCACGCCAGCTGCCTCGCGCTGGCACAACCAACCGTCCATAACGCCGGTCTCGCAGGTCTTCTTCAGTTGCTGGAACGCCTGCGAAGTGTGCCCAAAGTGCTCGTTAAGCCATGTCTGCAGCGACGGATCCAGTGGCCGCCCGGCAATCTGGGCGGTGATGCTCTTCAGGAGGTCTTTGAGTGTTTGTGGGGTCATGGTCATTCCTTTTCTCTGGGGTCAGGGTTAGGCAATATAGATGCGCACTATGTTGCTCATTCATAAATTCACATTGAACTGCAGTTCAAACACATTGGAGAAGAGCTTTCGTCTCCAATCCGTTCGATCGCAGCAACCAGCATCAAGGCCACCTTAAAAAGTCGAGGTCATAAAAACCTCAATAAATCATTGTCTTATATGCATTTATTCAGAAGAGATTACGTAGATCCGCAGCCATATCATCGAAATCATAGTTTCAAAAGCAGCAGAACACCACCTCTGAACGAGTCTGAAGCAGCGTTCATTTGAGAAGAATCCGCTATCGAAAGACGCATTATTATGCTTGCAAAACACAGCGCCGGTTGATATCATGCACACAAACATGCATTATTTTGCACATCACAGGAGACAACCATGACCACCGCCATCACCACCGTCGATTACCGCACCGACCCCAGCCAGTACCGCCACTGGAAGCTCAGCGCTGATGGCGCCGTGGCCAACCTGTCGCTGGACATCGACGAAAACGCCGGCATCCGCCCGGGCTACAAGCTCAAGCTCAACAGCTACGACCTGGGCGTGGACATTGAATTGCACGACGCGCTGAACCGCGTGCGTTTCGAGCACCCCGAAGTGCGCACCGTGGTGGTGACCAGCGGCAAGGACCGCGTGTTCTGCTCGGGCGCCAACATCTTCATGTTGGGTGTCTCCAGCCACGCCTGGAAGGTGAACTTCTGCAAGTTCACCAACGAAACCCGCAACGGCATCGAAGACACCAGCAAACACTCCGGCCTCAAATTCCTGGCCGCGCTGAACGGCGCCTGCGCCGGTGGCGGCTACGAGCTGGCCCTGGCCTGCGATGAAATCCTGCTGGTGGACGACCGCTCCAGCGCGGTGAGCCTGCCCGAAGTGCCGCTGCTCGGCGTGTTGCCCGGCACCGGTGGCCTGACCCGCGTGACCGACAAGCGCCACGTGCGCCACGACCTGGCCGACATCTTCTGCACCACCAGCGAAGGCGTGCGCGGCACCAAGGCCGTGGACTGGCGCCTGGTGGACGCCGTGGCCAAGCCGCAGCAGTTCGCCGCCGCCGTGAGCGAGCGCGCCGCCAAGCTGGCCGCGCAGAGCGATCGCCCGGCGGGTGCCAAAGGCGTGAGCCTGCCCCGCGTGGAGCGCACCGACAGCGCCGACGGCATCGCCTACACCTACGTGAACGTGGTGATCGACCGCGCCAAACGCAACGCGACCCTCACGCTCAAGGCCCCGAGCGGCGCGCAGCCGACCGACATCGCCGGCATCGAAGCCGCCGGTGCCGCCTGGTACCCGCTGCAGATGGCGCGCGAGCTCGACGACGCCATCCTCAACCTGCGCACCAACGAACTCGACATCGGCACCTGGGTGCTCAAGACCGAGGGTGACGCCGCCGCCGTGCTGGCCAACGACGCGTTGATGCTGGCCCACAAAGACCACTGGTTCGTGCGCGAGACCATCGGCGCACTGCGCCGCACCTTCGCCCGTCTCGACGTGTCTTCGCGCAGCCTGTTCGCGCTGATCGAAGAAGGCTCCTGCTTCGCCGGCACGCTCGCCGAGCTGGCCTTCTGCGCCGACCGCACCTACATGCTGGCCCTGCCCGACGACGCCGACAAGGCCCCCAAGCTGCAACTGAGCGAATTCAACTTCGGCTTTCTGCCGATGGTGAACGACCAGTCGCGCCTGCAGCGCCGTTTCTACGAAGAGGTCGCTCCGATGGAAGCCGCGCGCGGCGCCATCGGCAAGGCACTCGACGCCGACGCCGCCTTCGCCCTGGGCCTGGTGACCGCCGCGCCCGACGACATCGACTGGGCCGACGAGGTGCGCATGGCGCTGGAAGAGCGTGCCGCCATGTCGCCCGACGCCCTGACCGGCCTGGAAGCCAACCTGCGTTTCGCGCAGAAAGAAAACATGGCCACCCGCGTCTTCGGCCGCTTGACCGCCTGGCAGAACTGGATCTTCCAGCGCCCCAACGCCGTGGGCGACAAGGGCGCGTTGAAGGTCTATGGCAAAGGCGACAAGGCCATCTTTGACATGAACAGAGTTTGACGCCCGTCTGATCTTTTTGAGTCTTGTTGTGCGGTGGGTTTCCCGGTGGAGCCAGCCGCAACCAAACGACAGTCCACCGAACGAAAAACCCGCAGGAGCACAACATGTCCACAGTTGATTACAGCGACAAGATCCCCAACAACGTCAACCTGAGCGAAGACCGCACGCTGCAGCGCGCGCTGGAGCAGTGGCAGCCCAACTACCTGAAGTGGTGGGACGACATGGGTCCGGACGGTTCGCAGAACTTCGATGTGTACCTGCGCACGGCGGTCAGCGTCGATCCGCAGGGCTGGGCGCAGTTCGGCCACGTGAAGATGCCCGACTACCGCTGGGGCATCTTCCTCAACCCAGCCGAACAGGACCGCAAGATCCACTTCGGTGACCACAAGGGTGAAGCCGCCTGGCAAGACATCCCCGGCGAATACCGCGCCAACCTGCGCCGCATCATCGTGACGCAAGGTGACACCGAGCCGGCGTCTGTCGAGCAGCAGCGCCACCTCGGCCTGACCTGCCCTAGCCAGTACGACCTGCGCAACCTCTTTCAAGTGAACGTGGAAGAAGGTCGCCACCTCTGGGCCATGGTCTACCTGCTGCACAAGTACTTTGGCAAGGACGGCCGAGAAGAAGGCGAAGCCCTGCTGGAGCGCAACAGCGGCAACGCCGACAACCCGCGCATCCTTGAGGCCTTCAACGAAGAGACGCCGGACTGGCTGAGCTTCTTCATGTTCACCTACTTCACCGACCGCGACGGCAAGTTCCAGCTCTGCGCCCTGGCCGAAAGCAGCTTCGACCCGCTGGCCCGCACCACCAAGTTCATGCTGACCGAAGAAGCGCACCACATGTTCGTGGGCGAGTCGGGCGTCAGCCGCGTGATCAACCGCACCTGCCAGGTGATGAACGAGCTCAAGACCGACGACCCGGCCAAGCTGCGCGCCGCCGGCGTGATCGACCTGCCGACGCTCCAGCGCTACCTGAACTTCCACTTCTCGGTGACCATCGACCTGTTCGGCGCCGACGAGTCGAGCAACGCCGCCACCTTCTACAGCACCGGCCTCAAAGGCCGCTACGAAGAAGGCAAACGCGTCGATGACCACGTGCTCAAGGGCCAGTTCTACAAGGTTCTCAACGTGCAGAACGGCCAGCTGGTCGAAAAAGAAGTGCCGATGCTCAACGCGCTGAACGAGGTGCTGCGCGACGACTACATCAAGGACAGCGTGGGTGGCGTGGAGCGCTGGAACAAGGTGATCGAGAAGGCTGGTATCCCCGTTCGCCTGACCGTGCCGCACAAGGCCTTCCACCGCAACATCGGCATGCTCAAGGGCGTGAAGGTCGCGCCCGATGGCCGCGTGATCTCCGAGTCCGAATGGGCCGCCAATCGCGACAACTGGTTGCCCAGCGAAGGCGACCGCGCCTTTGTGGCCAGCCTGATGGGCCGTGTGGTGGACCCAGGCAAGTTCGCCAACTGGATCGCGCCGCCGGTGATGGGCGTCAACCGCCAGCCGGTGGACTTTGAGTACGTGCGTTTCAGCTGATTGCCTGAGCAACCTGGAGAACACCTATCAGGGGCCTGGCTGGAGACGGCCGGCCTCTTTTTTTGCTCACAAGGCGACTCAGCAGACATCCCTGACATGACACAAACCGCCCTGATCAAGCAGCACCTGATCGACCCCGAGATCTGCATCCGCTGCAACACCTGCGAAGCCATCTGCCCGGTGCAGGCCATCACGCACGATTCGCGCAACTACGTGGTCGATGCGGAAAAGTGCAACTGGTGCAACGACTGCATCTCGCCGTGCCCCACCGGCTCGATCGACAACTACCGCACCATGCCGCGCATCAAGGCCTACTCGCTGGCCGAGCAGCTCACCTGGGACAACCTGCCCGCCGAGCTGTCGGCGGCCGAGCGCGCGGCGCTGGCTGGTGATGCCACGGGCGAAGTGGCCGCCGCCGAGCCCGAACCCGCCGCCGAAGCCAGGCCCGAGCCGACCGGGCAGAGCGCCTTCAACTCCGCCCAGTACGGCGCCAGCATCCCGCCCTGGAGCGCCGCCCACGCCTACACCAACCTCTACGGCCCCAAGGCCGCACAGAAAACGGTCACTGCCACCGTCTCGGGCAACGTGCGCGTCACCGAGGTCGGCAAACAGGCCGGGCACGACTACGACACCCACCACATCGTGCTCGACTTCGGGTCCATGCCCTTCCCGGTGCTCGAAGGCCAGAGCATCGGCATCGTGCCGCCCGGAACCGATGAGAAGGGCAAACCGCACCACGCCCGCCAGTACTCCATCGCCAGCCCGCGCAACGGCGAGCGCCCGGGCTACAACAACCTCTCGCTCACCATCAAGCGCGTGCTCGAAGACCACGCGGGCAACCCGGTGCGCGGCGTGGCCAGCAACTTCATGTGCGACCTGAAGGTCGGCGACACGGTGCAGGTGATCGGCCCGTTCGGCACCAGCTTCCTGATGCCCAACCACCCCAAGTCCAGCATCGTCATGATCTGCACCGGCACCGGCAGCGCGCCCATGCGTGCCATGACCGAGTGGCGCCGTCGCCTGCGCGCCAGCGGCAAGTTCGAAGGCGGCAAGCTCATGCTGTTCTTCGGCGCCCGCACGCAGGAAGAGTTGCCGTACTTCGGCCCGCTGCAAAACCTGCCCAAAGACTTCATCGACATCGAGTTCACCTTCAGCCGCACGCCCGGCCAGCCCAAGCGCTACGTGCAGGACGCCCTGCGCGAACGCGCGGCCGACCTGGCCGCATTACTCCAGGACCCCAACACGTATTTCTACGTGTGTGGACTCAAAAGCATGGAGGAAGGCGTTGTTCTGGCCCTGCGCGACGCAGCACATCAGGCCGGTCTCAACTGGGACAGCGTAGGTGCAGCACTCAAGCGCGAAGGCCGCCTGCATCTGGAGACCTATTGAAATGACTCACTTTGAAACCTTGAAGCTTTCTATACGAGCCGCTGGCGTCGCACAAGTCACGATGTCGCGCCCGGCGGTGTTCAACGCCTTCGACGAAACCATGATTGGCGAGCTCGACGCTGCGTTCACCGAACTGGAGGCTGACCCTTCTGTGCGGGTAATCGTTCTCGCGGGGGAAGGCAAGCACTTCAGCGCAGGGGCCGACCTGCAATGGATGCAGCGCGCCAGTACCGCAGACCGGGAATGGAACCTTGCGGATGCACGCCGCTTTGCCAACATGCTCGCGCGCATCGAAGCCTGCACCAAGCCCACGGTGGCAAGGGTGCAAGGCGCAGCGCTGGGTGGAGGCGTCGGTCTGACCTGCGCCTGCGATGTCGCAGTGGCCGCCGACAACGCCAGCTTCTCCGTCAGCGAAGCCAAGTTCGGCATCCTGCCGGCGGTGATTGGCCCCTATGTGACCAATGCTGTGGGCAAACGCCAGGCCAAGTGACTGGCGCTGACCACCACGCGTATCCATGCGGAAAAAGCGCTGTCCATCGGACTGGTCCAGCAGGTGATTCCCTTGGAGGGGCTGGACACTGCTGTGGACACCACCGTCAATGAACTGCTCGCAGGCGGACCCAACGCGCAGTGCGAGATCAAGCAACTCTTCGCCCAACTGGACGTCGGGCTGATCACGCCCGAGGTGCGCGAACTGACCGCACAGACCATCAGCCGCGTGCGCGGCACAGACGAGGCACGCGAAGGCTTCGCCGCCTTCCTCTCCAAGAGACCTGCACACTGGATTCCGAGCCCAACATGATCCTTCCAAAAAACGCGCCGGTGCTGGTCGTCGGCGCCGGCATCATGGGCGCCGGCATTGCGCAGGTAGCGGCCCAGGCGGGCCACTCGGTGTATTTGTTCGATATGCGTGAGGGCGCTGCGGCGCAGGCCAAATTGAAACTGACCGCCACGCTGGAAAGCCTGGTGGCAAAAGGCAAGATTTCGGCTGATGTCGCGCAAGCCACGCTGGCGTGTATCGAGCCGGTCGAGTCCCTGAACGCGGCTGCGGACGCGATGCTGGTGATCGAGGCCATCGTCGAGAACCTGGATGCCAAGCGCAGTCTCTTCCGCCAACTGGAGTCGGTGGTCGGTGACAACGCGATCCTGGCGTCCAACACCTCCTCCATCTCGGTCACCGCGATCGCCAACGGTCTGCAACGGCCCGGGCGTTTCGTGGGCATGCACTTCTTCAACCCGGTGCCACAGATGAAGCTGGTCGAGGTAGTGTCCGGACTGCAAACCGATGCGGCGGTTGCCCAGGCCATTGACGTGCTGAGCGTGGCATGGGGCAAGGTGCCGGTGCACGCACGGAGCACGCCGGGGTTCATCGTCAACCGCATCGCGCGGCCCTACTACGCCGAGACCCTGGCACTGCTTCAGGAGCAAGCGGCAACGCCGCAGGCCCTGGACGCCTGCCTCAAGACCGCGGGTTTTCGCATGGGACCATGTGAACTGATGGACCTGATTGGTCACGACACCAACTTCGCGGTCACGAACTCGGTTTTTGAAGCCAACTTTGGCGACAAGCGCTTCGTGCCCTCGCTCGTTCAGCGCGAGCTGGTCGATGGAGGTCTTCTTGGCCGCAAGAGTGGACGCGGCTTTTACACCTACCCCGAGGGTGCTTCAGCGCAGCCTTCGACGACGCATGAGGCACCGATCGCGGTAGGACTGATCACCGTGCACGGCGTTGGCGAGATTGCCGACCAGTTGGAGCAGTTCGTGAGCCAGGGCCAACTGTGTGGCGATGACGCGCCCGCTCGTCGGCGCCAGAGCGCCTGGGTGGGACTGGAAATCGGAAGTGCCCGACTCGTGCTGACGGATGGCCGCACCGCAAGTGATATTGCAAAGCAAGAAGGCCTGTCCGATGTGGTGGTGTTCGACCGCCCGACGCTGTGGCCTGCGTCACGCGATGGGGCTCTCGCGTATGCGGTTGCACCACAGGTCAGTGGCGCCTGGCGTCAACAAGCACCGGCCTGGCTCGCTGCGCTGGGCTTTGTCCCCATCCCCTTGGCGGATGCCCCCGGACTGGTAGTGACGCGCACGATCGCGATGCTGATCAACGAGGCCGCAGACGCTGTGCTGCAGGGTGTGTGCACCACCGATGGTGCAGACGCCGCCATGAAGCTGGGCGTCAACTACCCGGCCGGTCCGTTCGAATGGCTGTCACGCTGGAGCGTCGCGGGCGTCATCCATGTGCTGGAGTCGCTGGATGAGCATTACCGAGGTGAGCGCTACCGTGTCAGCCCATGGCTCAGGAGGTATTCGGCATGAAATTCGATGAATTCCATTCTGGTCAGGTCATCGAAGCAGGCCCTTACGAGCTGGATGAATCCGAGTTGATTGACTTTGCAAAACGGTACGACCCTCAGTGGTTTCACACCGATCCAGAAGCGGCCACTGCAGGTATCCACGGCGGGCTGATCGCCAGCGGATGGCAGACCTGCAGCATTGCCATGCGGCTCGTCGCCGACAAGGCTTTGCACGGTTCCGAATCTTTTGCCTCCCCAGGGCTGGCATACGTGAAATGGCTGCATCCGGTGCGCGCTGGGGATCGTCTGAGCCTGCGTGCCACCGTGGTGGAAACGCGCCGGTCCGACAGCAAGCTAAATCTGGGCATCTTGCGTTGGCGCTGGCAACTCTTCAACGCGATGGGTCGCGAGGTGCTGGACCTAGAAGCCACCAGCCTGTTCAACCTTCCTCCCAGCAAGACGCCATGAACCAAGCCTTCATCTGCGACGCGATCCGCACCCCCTTTGGCCGCTACGGCGGAGCGCTCAGCTCGGTGCGTGCCGACGACCTCGGCGCCATTCCCCTTCGCGCCCTGATGGCCCGCAACCCCGGCGTGGACTGGGCCGCACTCACCGACGTGCTGTTCGGCTGCGCCAACCAGGCCGGTGAGGACAACCGCAACGTCGCCCGCATGAGCAGCCTGCTCGCCGGCCTGCCGCTGGAGGTGCCTGGAAGCACCATCAACCGCCTGTGCGGGTCCGGTCTGGACGCAGTGGGCACGGCGGCGCGGGCCATCAAGGCCGGCGAAGCGGGCCTGATGATCGCCGGCGGCGTGGAAAGCATGAGCCGCGCCCCCTTTGTCATGCCCAAGGCGGAAAGCGCCTTCAGCCGTGCCAACGCGGTCTACGACACCACCATCGGCTGGCGCTTCGTCAACAAGCTGATGAAGGCGCAGTATGGCGTCGACTCGATGCCCGAGACCGCCGAGAACGTGGCGACCGACTTCAAGATCGAGCGCGAAGCCCAGGACCTGATGGCCTTCAACAGCCAGCTGCGCGCCGTGGTCGCGATCAAGGCCGGCCATCTGGCCCGCGAAATCACGCCGGTCAGCATCCCGCAGAAAAAAGGCGATGCCGTGATGGTCGACACCGACGAACACCCGCGCGAAACCAGTCTGGAAGCACTCGCCAAACTCAAGGGTGTGGTGAGGCCGGACGGCACAGTGACCGCCGGCAACGCCAGTGGCGTGAACGACGGCGCCTGTGCCCTGCTGCTGGCCGACGAGGCTACGGCGGCCAAGAACGGCCTGACGCCGCGCGCACGCATCGTCGGCATGGCCACGGCCGGCGTGGCCCCGCGCATCATGGGCATCGGCCCCGCACCCGCGACACAGAAGGTGCTGGCACTCACCGGGCTGACGCTGGAGCAGTTGGACGTGATCGAACTCAACGAAGCTTTTGCAGCCCAAGGCCTGGCTGTGCTACGCGTGCTGGGTTTAAAAGACGACGACGAACGGGTCAACGCCTGGGGCGGCGCGATTGCGCTGGGCCACCCACTGGGCGCCAGCGGCGCGCGGCTGACCACCACGGCGGTCAACCGCCTACACACCACCGGCGGGCGCTACGCGCTGTGCACCATGTGCATCGGAGTGGGGCAAGGCATCGCGGTCATTCTGGAGAAAGTCTGAACAGGTGTCCGACCTGTTCTGCAGTCCGGCATGACACCTGAATCGACGTCCGTTTTCCTGACCGCCCTGCTTCCTGTTCTGACCACATTTGTCATCGGGTTCACGGCGGGACACCTGAAACACTTTTCAGTGGTCAATGCGACAGCCATCAACCGCATGGTTGCGTACTACACCCTGCCACTGGGTCTGTTCTCCGGGATGATGGCGACACCCAAGTCCGTTCTTCTGGGCATGGGGCCACAGGCCACGCTGCTGGCCCTCGCCCTGGTTATGTCTTGTGCCCTCCCCTTTCTATTCATGCGATACGTGATGGCACGGGACTTGGCCGAAAGCACCCTGCTTGCGTTGGTGATTGGCACACCCAGTGTGCTGTTTATCGGACTGCCAGTGCTGGGACCACTGGTGGGCCCACCGTCCACACTCCTCGTGGTCATCACGGGCCTGGTTCAAAACTTCGTCTTGATTCCGTTGAGCCTGTTTGTGCTGTCCGTGGCAACGAACCAGATGGCGCCCAACAAGACTTGGTACGTTCAAGCCCTTGGCGTCGCCAAACAACCCATGGTTCTGGCCCCGTTCCTGGCCATGCTGCTGGTCTTGTGCAACGTGCAACTTCCAGACTACGTCATACAGAGCTGTAAGCTGCTTGGCAACGCGACGGGAGGACTGGCGTTGTTTTCTGCCGGACTGGTACTGCAAACCCAGCGAATGACAGTGCGTTTGAAAACTGTTCTGCCCGTGCTCCTGCACAACGTGGCCATCCCGGGCACAGCCTTCGTGCTTCTGCAACGACACGGTCTGTCAGATGAGGTCGTCCGACAAATTGTGCTGACGCTAGCCATTCCGATTGGTTCCATCACGCTCATCATCGCCATGCAGTTCAAGCGCCTGGAGCGCGAAGTGGCATCTTCGGTGGCGATGAGCACAGCCTTGTCGCTCTTGACCATGGGCGGGTTCCTCGCGCTGTCGTCATGAACCTTGTTTCATCACTGCGCCCCGCCCGGCGAAGAATCCCTCACGCAACTGTCGCGATCACTGGCGCGCACTTTACGTCACCGACTAGAGCAGTTTCGCGGGTTATCACGGAGATCAAGCCCAGGACGCATGCACTATCCTGCATGCACACCATACCTTGCCAACTCTTACACACACGGAGACTTTCCATGAACGCTTCGACGAACCCGTGGGGCCCACGCGTTGCCATGTTGTCGGCTTTCGCCCTGCTGAGCGGATGTTCCAGCATCGATAAAGCGCCTACATCACAAGCGCTGATGGCCTGTGACATGCAGGGGATCGGTCAGCTCGCACTTGATACACAGACGCGCATCATCGCGGTGCAGAACTTCAAGGCGGGCGACGAGGTGCGACTGGCCAACTCCCCGACACCGCATGTGAAAACAACGGTCGATGTGTGCATGGTCAAGATGGTGGTGGGTCCTGGCAACCCAGGGCCTGCGGGGGCGCCCTCCACCTCCCCCGGGATCGGCATCGAGGTATGGCTGCCCGCACGTGATCAGTGGAATCAAACCATCCGTGCTTACGGAAGCGGTGGCTGGGCCGGTGGCTTTTATGCCGACCCGACACGCATCGGGCAAAGTGGTGGCGGCAATGCAATCTTCTTGGGGGCGGTGCAAAAAGGCTATGCCGTCAGCGGATCTGATCATGGTCACGGCGGCTCGGTCTCGGGTCGCAACGCGTCGTTCGCCATGAATCCGGACGGCTCGGTCAACACCGTGCTCTGGCAAGATTTTGCCGAACGCAGCCTGTTGGAGCAGGCACTCAAAACCAAGGCGGTGGTCAAAGCCTACTACAGCAAAGCCCAAGCCAAGGCCTATTTCGACGGCTTCTCCACCGGGGGCCGGCAAGGCTACAAGCTCGCGCAGAAATTCCACGCCCAGTACGACGGAATCCTGGCTGGTGCGCCCGCCTTCAACTGGACCCGCTTCATCACCTCGGAGCTGTATCCGCAAGTGGTGATGCAGAGGGACCTGGGTCGAACCATCCCCAACGCAAAACTCAATGCAGCCAGTGCCCTGGCACTGCGTTCTTGCGGCGGAGCTCAGGCAAACTGGGGCTTTCTGCTGGACCCTTTGGCATGTGCCTACAACCCGGCGCGTGATCCTGCAGCACTGTGTGCAGGTGAAGCTGGGGAAGCAGGCGTCCAAGGTACCAACGCACAAAGCACCTGCCTGGGCCTGAAAGAAGCACAAACCCTCAACAAGATCTGGTTCGGCATGACCCGTGACGGAAGTGCCCCAGACCCCGCGCAGGACAATGGCCGCACCGGCACCGCAGCGGCCCAACGTGGTCAGCTCTGGTGGGGATTGACCCGTGGCACGGATTTGACTGCGCTGGCTGGGGAGAAGGAACCGTTCCCGATCTCGTCGCAGGTGGTTGCGCTGTCGCTTCAGAACCCCCGCATCGCTCAGAAGGGCATGTTCAACAACGCCACAGGCAACGCTGAGGACGGATGGAAAGCGCTGAGCTACTCAGACCTGGTGTCCGCCTATGAGCGTGGCCTGGCCATGCAGGTGCCGTTCTCGAACATCAACACCGATTCAACCGACCTTTCCGGCCTTCGCGACCGAGGGGCCAAAGTGCTCTCGTACCACGGTCTATCCGACCAGTTGATCATGCCGCAGGGTTCGCTCAACTACTTTGAACGGCTGGTGCAAGAAATGGGGGGTGTAGACAAAGTCCAAGCCTTCAACCGTCTGTTTTTCATCCCGGGTCTCGGCCACACTGGCGCCTTCAACGGCACCGCGTCCATTGGTCTGGACGGTGCTACCACTCCCACCAGTGCGGTCCCGCTACCGCAGCCAGCCACTGGTCGGGACGAGTTGTTCAACGCCTTGCGCAACTGGGTTGAAAAAGGGGTCGCTCCCGATCGGATCGAACTGACGTCGGCTGCAGGCAACTTGAGCCTGCCCATCTGCTCACACCCCAAGAAGGCGGTTCTCACTGGAGCGTCCCCTAACGCTGCGTCGAGCTACACCTGCCGCTGAATCACAGACGTATCGGGCCGGTGCCGGGTGAGGTCCGGCCCCGGACATCATCTGCCAGCTTCTCGGCCAGCATGAACACACAGGCACTGAGGTTGCCGGTCACGGTGCGAGGCATGATGGAAGCATCGATCACCCGCAAGCCCTGTGCTCCGTGCACGCGGCCTGTCGAATCTACGACCGCATTGTCTGCCGTACCCATGCGGCAGGTGCCCGAGGGGTGGAAACTCGTACCAACATTGGCGGCCACCCAGGCTGCCAACTCGGTGCGCGATTTAATAGCAGCACCAGGCATCAACTCACCCTTGTTCACTGACGCCAACGCAGACTGTCGTGCCATCTCACGCACCATCTGCACACCGTTGACCAGCTCATCAACGTCAGACGGATCGGCCAGGTGGTTGAACACGATGGAGGGGGCTGCCAGCGGGTCAGCGCTGCGCAGCTGAAGTTTCCCACGACTGTGGGGGCGCGACAGGTCGATCCAGTAGTTGAAACCGGCCCTCGCCTCCAGCTTGCCGTTGTGGACATAGCGCACCAACGGCATGAACTCGACCTGGATGGTGGCGTAGTCCGCCTCGGGGCGCGTCTTCAGAAAAGCGCCTGTTTCAAAGAAGTTGGTGGAACCCAACCCCTTGCGAAGCAGAGCCCATTCCAGCGCCAGACGCACGCGCCCCACATGTCCGAGTGCGAAACCATCGAGTGCCTCACCTCGGTCTCGAACTGGATGTTGACGCCAGGATGGTTCTCCAGATTGGCGCCAACATGTGGCGATGCAATGCGCAAGCCGATGCCATGTTCACGTAGTTGTGCTGGATCCCCAACGCCCGAAAGCATCAGCAACTGAGGCGAGCCAAATGCGCCAGCAGCCAGGATCACTTCCCGCCCGCAATGGAAACGCTGCTTGCGACCACCCACCAGCACCTCCACGCCCACAGCGGTGGTGCCTTCCAGCAGCACCCGCATCACTTGAGCGTGTGTGATCACCTTCAGATTGGGACGCGCCATGGCTGGACGCAGATAGGCGCTTGAGGCACTCTGCCGCAGTCCGTTGTGGATGTAGGCCTGAGCCACGTGCAGGCCCTCTTGCTTCTGGCCATTGTGATCTGGTGTGAGTGAGTATCCAGCCTGTTCACCGGCGCGCAGAAACTGCTCGTAGAGCGGAAACGAGGCTGCGCTGCGGGTGATTTTCTTTGGCCCGGCATTGCCGCGCCAGGGAGCCTCCGGCTCGGCAAAGGTTTCCATCTTCTGGAAATGCGGCAGGCAGTGCTTCCAACTCCAGCCCGGCAATCCCATAGCCGCCCAACCGTCGTAATCACGCGGGTAGCCACGGTTGAAGATCATTGCATGCGAGCTCAGATCAATCACGGCTGACTCTTGCAGACTTCTATTTGTCCATCCATTCGTAGCCACAGTCTTGAAAGACAACCAGAACTTGGTACATGGGAATGGACGGCCAGGCACAGCGATGCCGTTCAATGAAGTCGTGCATCACGGTGGATGTGGGCAACTCTGGCAGTTCTTTTGCTGTCTAGGTGCACGAATGCATGCCCATTCCCCCAGAGCACGCTGTGGCGCTGCGCGCCATCGAAGCAGGCCTACCCGTGCTGGTGACAGGCGAAACAGACGCCGGTAAAGAAGTGGCAGCGCGCGCCCTGCACCAGGCCAGCCAGCGTGCGCAAGCGCCGTTCCTAGCCATCAACTGTGGCGCCCTAACTCCTGAACTGGTGGCGTCTGAGCTGTTCGGCCACGTGGAGGGCGCGTTCACCGGTGCTGTGCGCAGCGGTGGCATCGGCAAGTTCGAAGCGGCGCGGGGCGGAACGGTGTTCCTGGACGAAATCGGGGACATGCCGATGCCACTGCAGGTTGCCCTGCTGCGAGTGTTGGACCGCGGAGAGGTGCTGCCCGTGGGGGCAACGCAGCCTCGTTCGGTCGATGTGCGGGTGGTCTGCGCCACGCACCGCAACCTGCAAGCGATGTTGGCGGAGGGGCGCTTTCGCGAAGACCTGTATTACCGCATCAGCGGCTTCGTGCTGGCGGTGCCTCCATTGCGCGAACGCGACGATTTTGACGCCATCCTGGACAGCCTGTGCGATCAGATCGGCGCCGAGGCGTCCCGACTGCGCGAGCCGTTGCGGGCTCATCTTCGTCAGCGTCCTTGGCCCGGCACCGTGCGCCAACTGCGCCATGCCCTTACGCTGGCTTTTGCACCGGCCGAACCATCGCGTGCCCTGGCGCTGAGCGATTTTGATAAGGCTTCGCCTTCCGCTGCAGCATCCCCCGCACCGCCCAGCCCCTTTCAGTTTGGCGTCACCACAGCCGGGCCGTCAATCCATGACGCTCAATGCAACGCCATCACAAACGCCTTACAACAGACTCGGGGTAATGTCACCGCCGCAGCAGCTCTATTGGGTATGGGGCGCGCCACCCTGTACCGCAGACTCAAGTCAGACGCTGCTCTGGTCTCATGATCCATATCAGATGGTGTACATCACAAGTTCACACCTTCTGCGTCGTGCGCCGCCGTATCGATTTTCCCTTTCCCCGAGACGATGACCTCCTTCGCGGATTCGCCGTGCATCCAACAATCCAGCATGTCCGCCCACACTTGCATGAGAGCCCTCCGAGGCCCTGACAGCCGGGCATGGTTGTAGGCGGCAGCGACTTGATCCTTCTTCTTGTGGGCCAGGCTGGCTTCAACCAAGGCCTCCGGGAAGAGTGCGTCGTTGAGCCGTGACGAGAACGTGCGACGCAGGTCGTGAACGGAGACGGGCAAAAATACCCCCTGATCCGGTGTTCTCTCCTTGTTGATCCGGTCCACAGCGGCGGCGAGCGTCCGGTTCAGCGTGGCCTGGCTGATCGGTTCGGAGGAGTCGTAGCGGCCGGGATGGACAAAGCGGCTTGATGGGAAGCAGGTTCGCAGGGTTGTCAGGATGTCCAGGGCCTGTTCGGACAGGTACACCGTGTGCGGTTTGCCCGCTTTCATCCTCTCGGACGGGATCAGCCACTGTGCCCGTTCCCAGTCCACTTCCGCCCAGATGGCCCCGATGAATTCGCCTTTGCGAACCCCCGTCAGCAGCAAGAATCTGACAGCCAGACGCAGTGTCGGTCCAGTGGCTGTCGTTTCCAGGCCGTCGAGCAAGGTCTTGATTTCATGGCGGTTGAGGTTGCGCTCACGGGGGACAAACGTCGCGTAGGACTTCCGAGCAAGCGCTTCAGCCGGATTGGCCACTTCGATGCCCTTGCCCATCGCGAACCGGTAGACTTGCAGCACGAGTTCCCGCGCATGCACGGCTGGACCTGGGCCTCGTTCGGTCTTGACACAGTCGAGCAGCTCACCGAGCGCGACCGGCTTGATTTCATCGAGGTTCAGTTTCCCGAAAGGACGGGCCAGGATGCGGTTGTAGATCGAACGCCGCAGCGCCAGTGTGCTGTCCGCCAGACGCTCAGCACCGCTCTTGGCGTCGGACTTGAACTCAAAGTACCGCGTCGCCCACCGTCCAAAACTCATGGTGTCGGCAACCTCATTGCGCTGCTCGACCTTGGCCCGGGCTGGTGATCGTCCGGAGCTGACATCAACACGCGCCCGAGCCAGCAGCAGGCGAGCCTCTTCCAGCGTCACATCCATGCCGTAGGCCAGGTGAGATCGCTGGGCATACCGAGCCACCGGTTCATGGCGTCCGATGGTCAGTGTCTCGCGCCGGCCGCTCAGTCGGTAGTCATAGCGGAACGATCGGCTTCCGCTGGGCGAGACAACAACGTATAGCCCGTTGCCTCCGTCGCTGACCTTGTAGGCCCTCTCGCGAGGCAGTAGTTCTCGCAGTTTGGTTTCCGTCAATCCGTGGCGTGTTCTCGAGCTAGCCAGCCCAACCCGCGCCCGTTCCATCGAGGTGTCCATGGGGTCTCCGATCCGTTGCATGTGGCAGGACCAAAATACCGTCATTGGGTCTGACGGTATCGTTGCAGGCCTGCCAGCTTAGGTGGCCGGATACCGTCAGGTCAACCGTCAGAACGCCTGGGACGCCTTGGGATTCGATAGGACGCTGCGAGACGCTAAGTCCTTGTCCCCACAGCGAAATCGGGTTTTCCTGGGATTTTCCGAAACACCTTGGGACGATCTTGACTCATTCCCACTCGATGGTGGCCGGCGGCTTCGAGCTGACGTCGTAGGTCACGCGGTTGATGCCGCGCACCTCGTTGATGATGCGGCTGGACACCTTCTTGAGCAGCGCGTACGGGAGCTCGGCCCAGTCGGCGGTCATGAAATCGCTGGTCTGCACTGCGCGCAGCGCCACCACGTAGTCGTAGGTGCGGCCGTCGCCCATCACGCCCACGCTCTTGACCGGCAGGAACACGGTGAAGGCCTGGCTGGTCAGGTCGTACCAGCTCTTGCCGCTGATGGGATCGAGGGTGGAGCGCAGTTCCTCGATGAAAATCGCGTCGGCCCGGCGCAGCAGGTCGGCGTATTCTTTCTTCACCTCACCCAGGATGCGCACGCCCAGGCCGGGGCCGGGGAACGGGTGGCGGTACACCATGTCGTGCGGCAGGCCGAGCGCCACGCCGAGTTCGCGCACCTCGTCCTTGAACAGATCGCGCAGCGGCTCCAGCAGTTTCAGGCCCAGCTGCTCGGGCAGACCGCCCACGTTGTGGTGGCTCTTGATGGTGACGGCCTTCTTGCTCTTCGCCCCACCGGACTCGATCACGTCCGGGTAAATAGTGCCTTGTGCCAACCACTTGGCGCCTTTTGTTGATGCGCCACTTGAGATCAATTTGGCGGCTTCAGCCTTGAAGACTTCGACAAATTCGCGGCCGATGATCTTGCGTTTGGCTTCCGGGTCGCTCACACCGGCCAGGTGGCCGAGGAACTGATCGGCCGCATCGACACGGATGACCTTGGCGTGCAGCTTGCCAACGAACATGTCCATCACCATATCGCCCTCGTTCAGGCGCAGCAGGCCATGATCGACGAACACGCAGGTCAGCTGGTCGCCGATGGCGCGGTGGATCAGGGCCGCGGCCACCGAAGAATCCACGCCGCCGGACAGACCGAGAATGACCTCTTCGTCGCCCACCTGGTCACGGATCTTCTGCACCGCCTCTTCGATGTGGTCGCGCATCACCCAGTCGGCCCGCGTTTGGCAGATGTCGAGCACGAAGCGCTCCAGCAGCGCCCGTCCTTGCACCGTGTGCGTCACTTCAGGGTGGAACTGCACCGCGTAGTAGCCGCGATCCACGTCGGCCATGCCGGCGATGGGACAGCTGTCGGTGCTGGCCATGAGCTTGAACCCTGCTGGCATTTCGGTGACCTTGTCGCCATGGCTCATCCAGACCTTGAGCATGCCGTGGCCTTCCGGGGTGTGGAAGTCGGCGATGTCCTTCAGCAACGGGGTGTGGCCGCGCGCGCGCACTTCGGCGTAGCCAAACTCGCGCGTGGTGCCCGCCTCGACCTTGCCGCCCAGCTGCTGCGCCATGGTCTGCATGCCGTAGCAGATGCCCAGCACCGGCACACCCAACTCGAACACCGCGTCGGGGGCCTTGTCGTCCACCTCGTACACGCTGGCGTGGCTGCCCGAGAGGATCACGCCCTTGAGCTGGCCGTCGGCGGCGAACTCGCGCACCCATTCGCTGCTCACATCGCAAGGATGCACTTCGCAGTACACATGCGCCTCGCGCACGCGGCGGGCGATGAGCTGGGTGACCTGGGAACCAAAATCGAGAATGAGGATTTTCTGGTGTTGCATGGCGGTCAGTGGACTTCAGAAAAAGAAAAAGGCCGTCAAAACAGACAGCCCGAAGAGCGAAATGCCCCAAACCCAGGGCGCCGCGGAACTGGCTTTGCCAGGCCGCCAGCGCCGCCCCCTGGGGGGTGACGCCGCAGGCGGCGCGGGGGGAGATTCATTCTGCCCGGTAGTTGGGGGCTTCTTTGGTGATCTGCACGTCGTGCACATGGCTCTCGCGAATACCGGCCGAGGTGATCTCGACGAACTCCGCCTTGTGGCGCATGTGTTCAATGCTGGGGCAACCGCAGTAGCCCATGGAGGCCCGCAGGCCACCGGCCATCTGGAAGATGATGGAGACGACCGAGCCCTTGTAGGGCACGCGGCCTTCGATGCCCTCGGGCACCAGTTTGTCGGCGTTCGGGTTCCCGGTGCTGGACTCCTGGAAATAGCGGTCGGCGCTGCCCTGCTGCATGGCACCAATGGAGCCCATGCCGCGGTAGCTCTTGTAGCTGCGGCCCTGGTACAGCACGATCTCGCCCGGCGCTTCTTCGGTGCCGGCGAACATGCCGCCCATCATCACCGTGTTGGCGCCGGCCGCGATGGCCTTGGCGATATCGCCGCTGTAGCGGATGCCGCCGTCGGCGATCATCGGCACGCCCGTGCCCTGGAGGGCGGTCGCCACGTTGTCGATGGCCATGATCTGGGGCACGCCCACACCGGCCACTATGCGGGTGGTGCAGATCGAACCCGGGCCGATGCCGACCTTGACTCCGTCAGCGCCAGCTTCCACCAGCGCCATGGCCGCACCGCCGGTGGCGATGTTGCCGCCGATCACGTCCACCTGCGGGTAGTTCTGCTTGACCCAGCGCACGCGGTCGATCACACCCTTGCTGTGGCCGTGGGCCGTGTCCACCACGATGGCGTCCACACCGGCCTTCACCAGCGCTTCAACGCGTTCTTCGGTGCCTTCACCCACACCCACTGCCGCGCCCACGCGCAGCCTGCCCGACGCATCGCGCGCGGCATTGGGGAAGTTGAGCTGTTTGGTGATGTCCTTCACCGTGATCAGGCCCTTGAGCTCGAAGGCATCGTTGACCAGCAGCAGGCGCTCCAGCTTGTGCTTGTTGAGCAGGGTCTTGGCCTCGGCCGGCGTGGTGCCGTCGGGCATGGTGATCAGGCGCTCACGCGGCGTCATGATCTCGCTGACCGGCAGGTCGTAGCGGGTCTCGAAGCGAAGGTCACGGCCGGTGACGATGCCGACCACACGGCCCGCTTCAACCACCGGGAAGCCGGAAATGCCCAGGTCGTCGGACATCTTCATCACCTGACGGATCGTGGTCTGGGGCGTGATCACCACCGGATCGCGCAGCACGCCCGACTCGTAGCGCTTGACTTTGGCCACGTGGGCGGCCTGCTCCTGCGGCGTGAGGTTTTTGTGGATGATCCCGATGCCGCCTTCCTGGGCGATGGCAATCGCCAGCCGGGCCTCGGTCACGGTGTCCATCGCGGCCGAAACCAGAGGCAGGTTCAGCTTGATGTTGCGGGAAAACTGGGTGGCGAGGGAGGTGTCCTTGGGAAGGACCTGGGAGTAAGCTGGCACCAACAAGACATCGTCGAAGGTGAGCGCTTTGCCGAGTAGGCGCATGGGGTAAAGCTCCAAAAACACTATTGTATCCGGGCGCCCGACCCCACCGGGGAGCGCCGGCGTCTTCCCGCGCAGCCCTGAGCGTGGCAAAAATGCCTCTGCAGCATCAACTCGATCACTGGCGCAGCAGGCCAGACATGCTGCGCGCCGGCTGGGGAAGTAAACTGGTTGGATGGAACACTCAACCTCTTCCCTGTCCGGCGTCCTCAAGTTTGCGCTCACGGCTTTGACGGTTTTGGCTTGCAGCAGCGCGCCCGCGCAATGGCTGTGGATTGATGCCGCCGGCAACAAGGTGTTCAGCGACACCGCCCCGGCACCCGAGGTGCCTGAGAAAAACATTCTGAAGCGGCCGGGCATGCGCAGCGCCCCCGCTGCGGTTGAAGCCGACACCGCAGCCGCTGCGCCCCAGGCGGCCCCACCCTTGAGCCCGCCCAAACCCAGCGGACGGGACGCGGCGCTGGAAGCCAAGAAAAAGCAGGCCGAAGAAGCCGAACTGGCGAAGAAAAAAGCCGAAGCCGAAAAAATCGCCAAGGCGCGGGCAGAAAACTGCGATCGGGCCCAGCGTGCCAAAGCGACGCTGGATTCGGGCGTTCGTGTGGCAACCACCAACGCCAAGGGTGAACGGGAGATCATGGACGACAAGGCCAGGGCTTCCGAAACACAACGGCTCAACGAAATCATCCGCACCGATTGTGGCCCGGCTCCCCAGGCACAGGCCCAGTAAGATTGCCGTGGTGAGTGGACTCGGCCTTCCGGGGACGGGTCAGTAGCCCGCTTTGGAGCCCGGCCTGCGCCGCGCAAACAGCCCGGTACCCCGAGCGCCCTGCCCAACGAATCGTTCCCGGCGCGCGACCTTCGGGTCCACCCGGAGCGCGCGGTACACCTCCACCCGATCGCCCTCCCGGAGTGCCGTGGCCGGCGTGGCTTTGTGCCCCCAGATGCCGAGCGCCAGGGGCTCATTCCGAATATCCGGGAACTGGGGCAGCCAGCCGCTTTGCTCCAAGGCCTGGGCAATGCTGCAGCCGTCGGTCACCTGCAGCGCCAATTGATGCACCGTGCGGGGCGCACTGACGTAGACCAGCGTGATGTTCATGCGCCGTACACCTGGTCGGCGCGCTTGACGAAGGCGTCCACCAGATTGCCCGCGATCTTGTCGAACACAGGACCCACCAGCTTGGCCAGCGTCTGGCTGGAGAAACCGTAGGTGAGGCGAAACGCCACCTTGCAGGCCTTTTCGGTCCCGTCGCCCAGCGGCGTGAAATCCCAGCAACCTTCCAGGTGCGAAAACGGTCCGTCCACCAGCTCCATCAGCACCTGGCGGTCGTCCACATGGGTGTTGCGGGTCGTGAAACTGTGGCGCAGGCCGCTGATGGATATGCCCACTTTGGCCACCATGCCTTCTTCGCCGCGTTCAACCACTTCACCGTGGTCGCACCAGGGCAAAAACTGCGGATAGTGGTGCACATCGGTCACCAGCGCGAACATCTCGTGGGCGCTGTGCCAGAGCAAAACAGACTTTTGAATCGTTTTCATACAATCAGGCGGGCATTTCAGGCAAGCCGCCAACATTGACATGCCGCCCGGCAGCTTCTTCGCTGCCATTGTATTGGCCAGAAACGGCCGCAACTGACACTCCATGGCCACCAAACCCAGTAAAAGCGCGCCCACCAAGGGCGTCGACAGCCGCATTGCCGACAACAAAAAGGCGCTGTTCAACTACGCGATCGAGGAGCGTTTCGAGGCCGGCATGGTGCTCGAAGGCTGGGAGGTCAAAGCGCTGCGCGAGGGCAAGGTGCAGCTGACCGATGGCTATGTCGTCATCCGCGAAGGCGAGCTGTTCCTGATCGGGTGCCAGATCAATCCGCTCAACACGGCCTCGACCCACGTCAGCCCGGACTCGGTGCGCACCAAAAAACTGCTGCTGCACCGCGACCAGATCAGCCGCCTCATCGGCAAGATCGAACAGAAGGGCTACACCCTGGTGCCGCTCAACCTTCACTGGAAAAATGGCAAGGTGAAGTGTGAAATGGCACTGGCCAAAGGCAAGGCCGAACACGACAAGCGCGACACCATCAAGGAGCGCGAAGGCAAGCGCGAGGTCGAGCGGGCGATGAAGAGCCGCAGCCGCTGAGACCGGGCGGTCGATCAATGGCGTATGCCGATGAACTCAGGAGGAAGGCGCCTTTGAAATACCTGTTCATCCACCAGAACTTCCCTGGCCAGTTCCGTCACCTGGCGCCTGCGCTGGCCGCGCAACCAGGCAACCAGGTCGTGGCGCTGATGGTGCAACCCAAGGGCGAACCGCAGAACTGGCGCGGGGTGCGGGTGCTGCCTTACCCGCTTCAGGGCGCCAACACGCCGGGGCTGCACCCCTGGCTGGTCGATATCGAAACCAAGACGCTGCGGGCCACGGCCTGCTGGCAGGCGGCACGATCGCTGCGCAACCAGGGTTTTGTGCCCGACGTGATCGTGGCGCACCCGGGATGGGGTGAACCGCTGTTCGTGAAGCAGGTCTGGCCCCGGGCCCGGCTGGGTTTGTACGCCGAGTTTTTCTACCAGCTCGACGGCGCCGATGTGGGCTTCGACCCCGAGTTCGAACCGCCCGATCCGCAAGCCGATGCCTGTCGCCTGCAGATGAAGAACCTCAACAACCTGGCCCACCTGGACCTGGCCGACGGGGCACTGAGTCCGACGCACTGGCAGGCCAGCACCTTTCCCCAGGCCTGGCGGGATCGCATCTGCGTGGCGCACGACGGCATTGACACTGACGTGCTGTGCCCCGACCCCGACGTGCGTTTTCCGTTGCCGGGCGGAGCGAGGACGCTGACCCGGGACGACGAGGTGATCACCTATGTGGCGCGGAATCTGGAGCCCTACCGCGGCATTCATGTGCTCATGAGGGCCTTGCCCGCCTTGTTGCGCGAGCGGCCGAATGCGCAGGTGCTGCTGGTGGGCGGCGAAGAGACGGGCTACGGGGCGGCTGCCCCTGCCGGGCGCACCTGGCGCGAGGTGTTCTGCAGCGAAGTGAAAGACCAGATCCCTGACGCGGACTGGGCCCGGGTGCACTTTCTCGGCAGGCTGGAACGCGAGGCGTTCACCCGGCTGCTGCAGGTGTCGCGGGTGCATGTGTACCTGAGTTACCCTTTTGTGCTGAGCTGGAGCCTGTTGGAGGCCATGAGCGTGGGCGCTGCGATCGTGGCCAGCGACACCGCGCCGGTGCGCGAGGTGATCGCGCCAGGTGAAACCGGGCAACTGGTTGATTTTTTCGATGGAACGGGGCTGGTTCGATCCATTGGCTCGCTGCTGGACGATGCCGCCGAACGCCTGCGGCTGGGAACCGCCGCGCGCGCCTTCGCGCGATCCCACTACGATCTCAGCCGCGTGTGCCTGCCACAACAGCTGGCCTGGGTGCACAGCCTGTCCACCGGGCTCTGACGATTCGACCGGGCGGCCGGCCGCGTCCGAGTCATGCCTCCGATCAGCTCAGTGACCGCAGCGGATGTGCGTGCGCAGGCCAGGGGCTGACGAAGAACGGCGCAACCATCTCGGGCGTCACCTCGTCAACGCGGGCGGGGTTCCAGCGCGGGCTGTGGTCCTTGTCCACGGCCAGCGCACGGATGCCCTCCACCGTTTCACTCGCCGCGCCGGGACGCAGCTGGAAACAATGGCGCACCATGTCACGCTCCATGCGCAAGGCGTCGGCCAGGCCCATGCGACGGGCCCGGCGCACCTGCTCCAGCACCACGTGCAGCATCAGCGGCGAGCGCTTGTTCAACACCGCCAGTGTCTGTGCCGCCCAGTCGCCAGGGGTCGTGGCCAGCGCTGACACGATCGCCCCCACGCTGTCCAGCGAAAACACCCGGTCGATCTCGGCCAACGGCCAGACCACCCGGGTGAACACCTTTTGTTCGTGGTTGCGGCACCAGCGCTCGACGGCCTGTCCGCTTTCAAACGGCGTCTGGCCCAGCGTCTCCCACAAGCCGGTCAGGCGGCCGCTGTCCATCAAGGCATCGGCCAGGCCCATGCTCATGGCTTCGGTGCCACCCAGCACGTGTCCCGTGAGCCCGAGGTATTCACCCAGGCGACCGGGGCAACGGCTCAGGAAATAGCCACCACCCACGTCGGGGAACAGGCCGATACCGGTTTCGGGCATGGCCAGTTTGCTGCGCTCGGTGACGATGCGCAGGCTGGCGCCCTGGCTGATGCCCATGCCGCCCCCCATGACGATGCCGTCCATGAGGGCGATATAGGGCTTGGGATAGGTGTGGACCAGGTGGTTGAGCGCGTATTCTTCGGTGAAGAAGTCTTCCAGCTCGGGGTTGCCGGCCAGCGCTGCCTGATGGAAAAAACGGATGTCGCCGCCCGCACAGAAGGCCCCGAACGGGCCTTCCTTGCCCCTGCCGCGCACCACCACGGCCAGCACATGGGTGTCGTCGCGCCAGGCGATCAGGGCCGCCGTGATGTCGCGGATCATGCCCAGCGACAGCGCGTTGAGTGCCTTGGGCCGGTTCAGCGTGATGCAGCCGACGCGGCCACGAACCTCGGCCACGACAAGGGATTCTGAAGCAAGCGCGTTGGTCATGTGAGGGATCCTCGGTTCGGTCGGTTCAGGATTCGCGGGCGTCGGCGTTGAGGGTCTGTATGCGCAGCGTGCCAGCTCGCGACCGCCAGCCCAGCAGCTCGTTGATCACCAGGGCGGCGATCACCAGACTGCCCCCGGCGAGCACCTCGGTTCCCGGCACCTCGTTCGCCAGCCACCATGCAAGGACGATGCCGAAAATCACCTCCAGCAGGGCGAGCAGGGACACTTCAGGCGCCTTGAGCACGCGAGCACAAACAACTGAGAGCACGCAGGGAATGGCCAGCTGCACCAGACCCAGCAAGGCCAGCCAGCCGATGTCGGCGCGGGTGGCCGCAAACGGCAGCGCCAGCGCGAGCGTGTAGAGCGCGGACAGCACCGCCCCGAGCAAGACCGACGGCACGAGGTCGATGCGCTCGCCGTGCGACTGGCTGCGCTGTACCACTGTCCAGTTGACGGCAGCGGCCACCGGCACGCACAGCGCGATCAGGGAGCCCAGCAACAGGCCCGATGCGCTGGCCGTCGTGTCAGACATGGCGGTCAGCATCTGGCTCCCATACATATAGGCAATACCCGCACCGGCCGCCACAATGGCCAGCCAGGTGCGCAGCGGCAGACGCTGCCCGATGGCAAAGCGCGCCAGCAAGGCCGTCATCAAAGGGCCCAGCGCCATGATGACGAGAACGTTGGCCACACTGGTGAAGGTCAGCGCGAGCATGAAGGCTGTGAACATCACGCTCCAGCACACGCCGGACACCCAGAACGCACGCGACTCGGGCAACAGACCCCAATGTTGATGGAGGGTGCGGCCGATGACCGAGCGCGCCTGCTCACCCGGAGCCTGAAGGCCTCCCCGGCGGTCGGCCGAACGCCAGACCGGCAGGATGACCAGCAGAGACAACGCCGTGAACGCGCTGCGCCAGAAGGTCACTTCAAAGCGGGCCGCCGATTCGAGCTGGCGCGACACCACGCCGGCGATCGACCACATGAGGGTCACCGCGATCATCATGAACACCGCCTGGGTGTGGCTCAGGCGGCTGAGGGCGCGAAAAGGCATGGGCTGAAACCACAACACGGCGCCAGGCCGTGTTGAAGCGTCATCAGTCGCGGTTGCGCTTGCGGTCGCTTTCCTTCAGGAAGCGCTTGCGCAGACGAACCGACTTGGGCGTGATTTCGACCAGCTCGTCGTCTTCAATGAACTCGACACCGTATTCCAGGTTCAGGTCGATCGGCGGCGTGATCTTGATCGCGTCTTCCTTGCCGGAGACGCGGAAGTTGGTCAGCTGCTTGGTGCGCGTGGCGTTGACCACGAGGTCGTTGTCGCGGCTGTGGATGCCGACGATCATGCCTTCGTACACCGGGTCGCCTGCCTTCACGAACATGCGGCCGCGGTCGTCCAGCTTGCCCAGGGCGTAGGTGAAGATCTCACCATCGTCCATGGAGATCAGCACGCCGTTCTTGCGGCTGGCGATGTCACCCTTGTGCGGCTCGTAGCTGTCGAAGATGTTGGAGATCAGGCCGGAACCGCGGGTCAGGTTCAGGAATTCGTTGGTGAAACCGATCAGGCCACGAGCCGGGATGCGGTATTCGAGTCGCACTCGGCCACGGCCGTCCGGCTCCATGTTGACCAGCTCGCCCTTGCGTTCGCCCAAGGCCTGCATCACGCCACCCTGGTGCTGCTCTTCGATGTCGGCCGTCACCAGCTCGATGGGCTCATGTCGCACACCATCCACATCACGGAACACCACGCGTGGCTTGGACACAGCCAGCTCGTAGCCTTCACGGCGCATGTTCTCCAGCAGGATGGTCAGGTGCAATTCACCGCGGCCCATCACTTCAAAGATGCCGTCTTCGCTGGTTTCGCTGACGCGCAACGCCACGTTGGACTGAAGTTCCTTTTGCAGACGGTCCCAGATCTGGCGGCTGGTCACGAACTTGCCTTCGCGGCCGGCCAGAGGGCTGGTGTTCACGCAGAAGTTCATGGTCAGGGTCGGTTCGTCGACCTTGAGCATGGGCAGGGGTGCGGGGGTGAGGGGGTCGGTCACGGTCACGCCGATGCCGATGTCGGCAATGCCGTTGATCAGCACGATCTCGCCCGGGCCGGCTTCGGTGGCTTGCACGCGGTCCAGACCCTGGAAGGTCAGCACCTGGTTGATGCGGCCCTTGATGGTCTTGCCATCAGGGCCTTCCATCACCAGCACGTCCATGTTGGGCTTGATCGTGCCCTGGCTGATGCGGCCGACGCCGATACGGCCGACGAAGGTCGAGAAGTCCAGCGCGGAAATCTGCAGCTGCAGCGGCGCGGTCGGATCCCCTTCCTGGGCGGGCACGTGCTTGAGCACGGTTTCGAACAGGGCCGACATGTCGGGGCCCCACTGCTCACCGGGCGCGCCCTCTTCCAGCGAAGACCAGCCGTTGATGCCGGAGGCGTAGACCACCGGGAAGTCCAGCTGTTCGTCGTTGGCACCGAGCTTGTCGAACAGGTCGAAGGCGGCGTTGACCACCTTGTCGGGATTCGCACCGGGCTTGTCCACCTTGTTGACCACCACGATGGGCTTCAGACCCAGGGCCAGCGCCTTCTTGGTCACGAAGCGGGTCTGCGGCATCGGGCCTTCCTGGGCGTCGATCAGCAACACCACGCCGTCCACCATGGACAGGGCGCGCTCGACCTCACCGCCGAAGTCCGCGTGGCCGGGGGTGTCAACGATGTTGATGTGCGTGCCCTGCCAGCTCACGGCGCAGTTTTTGGCCAAGATGGTGATGCCACGCTCTTTTTCGATGGCGTTGTTGTCCATGACCGTGTCCACGACTTTTTCGTGTTCGGCGAAGGTGCCCGACTGGCGCAGCAGCTGGTCGACCATGGTTGTTTTGCCGTGGTCGACGTGGGCGATGATGGCGATGTTGCGGATCTGTTTGCTCATGTTGCGGTTTCCAGGATTTGCTGTATTTCAATGGGGCTCAGCAGCCGCCCCGGGATGAGTTCGCCGCCCTCGGTGTGGCCGCTGCCGAGCAGCACCGCCAAGGGGTTTGAGGTGTTGGTGGAGGTCGTCGGCGCCGGGCCGAACACCACCACCTGGTTCTGGTCAGGCCATTCGCCTCGCCGGCGCACACCACTGAGGTAGCGCCCAGCATTGTCGGCGTCCAGCGTGACCGGCACATGTCCTTCAAGCAAGACCTGGACCGGCGCCAGGTGCGCCAGCCGCTGGTCTTCCGTTTCCGAGGCCAGGGCATCCAGGGTGATGCACTGTGTGGCATCAAAAGGCCCGGTGGCGGTGCGGCGCAGCATGGTCAGATGCCCGCCACAGCCCAGCGCTTCGCCAATGTCTTCGCCCAGGGTGCGGATGTAGGTGCCCTTGCTGCAGCGCACGCGCAGTTGCAGGCTGGGCGCGTCGCCGTCCAGTTGCATGTCCAGCAGGTCCAGATCGTGAATCACCACCTGGCGCGCCTCGCGCTCGACCGTCTGGCCGTCTCGGGCGTATTCGTACAGTGGTTTCCCGTCTTTCTTCAGCGCACTGTGCATGGGTGGCACCTGCGCAATCGGGCCCATGAAGCGGTCGAGCACCTCGACCACCTGACCCGCGGTACAGGTCACAGGCCGGGTTTCGATCACGTCACCTTCGGCGTCACCTGTGCTGGTCTTCAGTCCCAGGCGCACGGTGGTTTCGTAGGTCTTGTCCGCGTCGAGGTGCAACTGGCTGAACTTGGTGGCAGCACCAAAACACAGGGGCAACACACCCGTGGCCAGTGGATCGAGTGTGCCGGTGTGGCCGGCTTTTTCCGCGCGCAGCAACCACTTGGCCTTCTGCAAGGCCTGGTTGCTGGAGAGACCCAGCGGTTTGTCTAACAACAGCACCCCATGCACAGGGCGCCGTTGCACCCTGGTGCTTTGGCGCTTCATGGTCATTCCTCGTCTTTGGAACGCGACGCCACCGCCTTGGAGATCAAGGCGTTCATGTCTGACGCGCGCTCGGTGGTGCGGTCAAAGATGAAGTGCAGAGTGGGCACGGTGTGGATGTGCAGCCGCTTGAAAAGCCCGCTGCGCAGGAAACCGGCAGCCGCGTTCAGGCCCTGCTGGGTTTCCTCGGGGTCGCCGGTCAACAGGCTGAAGAACACCTTGGCGTGCGCGTAGTCGGGCGTGACCTCGACCGCGTTGATCGTGATCATGCCCACCCGGCGGTCCTTCAGCTCGCGCGCGATCAGCTCGGCCAGATCGCGCTGGATCTGGTCGGCCACGCGGAAACCGCGGTTGGGAGTGGAAGACTTCTTGACAGCCATACAGTGTTCGAAACGTGCCCGATCAGAGGGTACGCGCCACTTCCTTGATCTCAAAGAACTCGAGCTGATCGCCCTCTTTGATGTCGTTGTAATTCTTGAGCTTGATACCGCACTCGAAGCCTTCCTTGACTTCGCGCACATCGTCTTTCAGGCGCTTCAAGGTGTCGATCTCGCCGGTGTAGACCACCACGTTTTCGCGCAGCAGACGGAAGTGTGCGTTGCGGGTGACCTGGCCCGAAGTAACCATACAACCCGCCACGGTACCGATCTTGGACGCCACAAACACGGTGCGGATCTCGGCCGAACCGATGATCTCTTCGCGCTTCTCGGGCGCCAGCATGCCGGACATCGCCGCTTTCAACTCATCGACGGCGTCGTAGATGATGTTGTAGTAGCGCAGATCCACGTCGTTGCCTTCGGCCAGCTTGCGCGCGCCCACATCGGCTCGCACGTTGAAGCCGATGATCACGGCCTTGGACGCGATGGCCAGGTTGACGTCGGACTCGCTGATGCCGCCCACGCCGGAGAACACCAGCTGCACCTTGACCTCGTCGGTCGACAGCTTGAGCAGCGAAGCGCCCAGGGCTTCCTGGGAACCCTGCACATCGGCCTTGACGATGATGGGCAAGACCTTGACCTCGCCCGCCGACATGTCGGTGAACATGTTCTCCAGCTTGGCGGCCTGTTGCCGGGCCAGCTTGGTGTTGCGGAACTTGCCGGCACGGTAGGTCGCGATTTCGCGCGCACGGCGCTCGTCGGTCATCACCATGAAGTCGTCACCGGCCTGCGGAACTTCCGACAGACCCTGGATTTCCACCGGAATGGAAGGACCAGCGGACTTGATGGTCTTGCCGTTCTCGTCCAGCATGGCGCGCACGCGGCCCGAGGTCTGACCCACGAGGATCACGTCGCCGGTCTTGAGCGTACCGCTCTGAACCAGCACCGTGGCCACGGCGCCGCGGCCTTTGTCCAGGCGCGCTTCAATTACCAGGCCCTTGGCCATTGCATCGACCGGCGCCTTGAGTTCCAGCACTTCGGCCTGCAGCAGCACCTGCTCGAGCAAAGCGTCCACGCCCTCGCCGGTCTTGGCCGACACGTTCACAAAGGGCACGTCGCCGCCAAACTCCTCGGGCACAACTTCTTCGGCCACCAGCTCGGAACGCACCTTTTCCAGGTTGACACCGGGTTTGTCGATCTTGGTGAGGGCGACCACCATGGGGACGCCTGCCGCTTTCGCGTGCTTGATGGCTTCCTTGGTCTGAGGCATGACGCCGTCATCGGCTGCACACACCAGGATCACGATGTCGGTCGCCTGCGCACCACGTGCCCGCATGGCGGTGAACGCCTCGTGACCCGGGGTATCGAGGAACGAGATCACGCCGCGCGGGGTTTCCACGTGGTAAGCACCAATGTGCTGCGTGATGCCGCCCGCTTCGCCCGCCGCCACCTTGGCGCGACGGATGTAGTCCAGCAACGACGTCTTGCCGTGGTCCACGTGGCCCATCACGGTCACGACCGGCGCACGCGGCAGCAGCTCGGCTTCCAGTTGTGCGGAGTCTTCGTCCGTGAAGGCTTCCGGGTCGTCCAGTGCGGCAATGATGGCCTTGTGACCCAGTTCTTCCACCAGAATCATGGCGGTGTCTTGGTCCAGCGGCTGGTTGATGGTGACCATCTGGCCCAGCTTCATCAACTGCTTGATGACCTCGGACGACTTCAGGCTCATCTTGTGCGCCAGTTCGGCGACCGTGATGGTCTCCGGCACGTGCACCTCGATGACCTTGAATTCGGTCGGCGCCACGAAACTGCTCTGGCCGGTGTCACGGCTGTCGCGGTCGTTGCGACGGCCACCACCACGCGGACCACCGCGCCAGTTGGAACGCCCGGCACTGGTGTCGCCGCGGGTCTTGATTTCCTTCTTCTTGGCCGCGTCGTCTTTCCATGTGGAAGACAGGTTTTCAGACTTGACTTCTTTCTTGCCCGCCGCACCCGCGACAGCCGCCACAGCGGCAGTCGTTCCCGCGGGTTTGGCACCGGGTGTGCCAGCAGGTTTGTGCAACGTGCCCTTGATGGCCTTGGGATCCGGCGTGGGCTCAGGCTTCTTGGCCACCATCGTCTTGGCCGGTGCAGCCATCATGGCGCGGATGTTGGCGGCTTCGGCTTCCGCCTTGCGGCGACGCTCGATCAGGTCCTGGGCGCGCAGGTCGTCGGCCTTCTGGACCTCGGCCTTCTTGTCGGCCAGCACACGGGCGGCAGATTCGCGCTCCAGCGAGGCGGCCTGGGCTTTTTCGTGCTCGACGATGCGGGCTGCGGCGCTGCCAGCGGCATCGACGGGGGTCGCTGCGGGTTGAACGGCTTCGCGTTCGGCGCGCGCCGCGGCCTCGGCCGCTTCGGCAGCCACCCGATCCTGTTCGGCTTTGGCCGCGCGGGCTTCTTCGGCTTCGCGCTGCTGGCGTTTCTGCAACAGCTCTTCTTCCTGGCGACGCAGCAGCTCGGCCTGGTGGCGTGCATCTTCTTCACGACGGGCCAATTCAGCCTCATCGATGACGGGGACTGCAGGCGCCTGTGGCTCGGGCACGACTTCCGGTGCAATCACATCGTCGTCGCGCTTCACGAAGGTGCGCTTCTTGCGCACCTCGACCTGGATCGTGCGGGCACGACCGGTGGCGTCGGCCTGCTTGATTTCGCTGGTCGATTTCTTGACCAGCGTGATCTTCTTGCGTTCACCGCCCGCGGTGCCATGGCTGGCCTTGAGGTGGCCCAACAGCTTCTGCTTGTCGGACTCGGTGACCGGGTCGGTTCCCGCATTTTTGGGCACCCCGGCCGCGGAGAGTTGCTCCAGCAGCGATGAGGTGGTCTTGTTCAGCTCGGCAGCCATTTCGGCGACAGTGGTACTGGTCATAGGTGTTTTTTCTCCGCTCTGGCCTGCTCGGTTCAGTTGGAAGCAGGCGTTTCGTCACTGTTGAACCAGTGAGCGCGGGCCAACATGATCATCGCCGTGGCCTCTTCAGGCGTCTGGCCGGTCAGGTCGGTCAATTCGTCGGTGGCCAGGTCGGCCAGTTCGTCACGGGTGTGCACGCCGCCATCGGCCAGCTTGGCCACCAGCTCGGGGGTCATGCCTTCGAGGTCGCGCAGATCCTGCGAGACTTCTTCGACACCTTCTTCGCGGGCGATTTCCATGGTCAGCAAGGCATCCTTGGCTCGGGTGCGCAGTTCGTTCACGGTGTCTTCGTCGAACGATTCGATCTCCAGCATTTCCTGCAGCGGCACATAGGCCACTTCTTCGAGGCTGGTGAAACCCTCCTCAATCAGGATGTCGGCGATTTCCTGGTCCACGTCCAGCTTGGCCATGAAGATCTTGCGGATGCCGTCGGCTTCTTCGGCCTGCTTCTGCGCCGACTCGTCGGCGGTCATGATGTTGATGCGCCAGCCGGTCAGCTCGGAGGCCAGACGCACGTTCTGTCCACCGCGGCCGATGGCGATGGCGAGGTTTTCCTCGTCCACCACCACGTCCATGGCGTGACGCTCTTCGTCCACAACGATGGAAACCACGTTGGCCGGCGCCAGGGCGCCGATGACGAACTGGGCCGGGTCCTCGGACCACAGCACGATGTCCACACGCTCGCCGGCGAGTTCGTTGGTCACACCGTTGACACGCGAACCGCGCACGCCGACACAGGTACCGATGGGGTCGATGCGTTTGTCGTGCGATTGCACGGCGATCTTGGCGCGCGAACCGGGATCGCGGGCGCAGGTCTTGATCTCCAGCAGGCCCTGTTCGATTTCGGGCACTTCCTGGCGGAAGAGTTCGATCATGAACGACGGTGCCGAACGCGACAGCAGGATGGGTGCGCCGCGCAGCGTCAGGTCCACATCCATGATCATGGCGCGCACACGGTCACCGGTCCGGAAGTTTTCCTTCGGGATCATCTCGCTGCGCTTCAAACGGCCTTCGACACGACCGCTTTCGATGATGAGATCGCCCTTGTCCATACGCTTGACGGTACCGACGAAAATCTTGTCGCCACGCGACATGAAGTCGTTGAGCAGCATCTCGCGCTCGGCGTCGCGAATCTTCTGCAGGATCACCTGCTTGGCGGCCATGGCGCCGATGCGGCCGATGGGCACGCTTTCAACCGGTTTCTCGATGAAGTCGCCTTCTTCGATGTCGGGAATTTCATCGCGCGCATCGGACAGCAGCTCTTCGGCATCGGGATTTTGCAGACCCGCTTCGTCGGGCACGACAAGCCAGCGGCGGAAGGTCTCGTAAGAACCATCGTCCGGACTCATGGCAACGCGGATGTCCACGTCGCCCTTGTAGAGTTTTTTGGTGGCCGAGGCCAGCGCCAGTTCCACAGCGCTCAGCACAATGTCACGTTCGACATTTTTCTCGCGCGAGATGGCATCGATCAGCATCAACATTTCGCGGTTCATATCACTCGCCCACCTTTCCGAAGCTCTTTTCCAGAGTCACAAACAATTTTTTGCATGAATGGATCGCACAACAACTTCAAACCGGATCCGATCCGTCTGAAGCCGCCTGACGACCCTTGAAATTCACAATGGGCGCCAACCGGGCCTGCTGGACATCGTCCAGAACAAAACCCAGCGCCTGCAGCGGCGGCGGCACACGTTTCTTGCTCACGCGCTGCCCCGGCTTGGGTTCGGGCGCATCGCTCCAGACCAATTGCCAAGACACCCCATCAGCGGCCCGCTCCAGCGTGCCGCGAAACTTTTTACGACTGGCCGAAATACCCGAATCCGTGGCGCCGATCGGCGCCTTCAGCGTGAGGTCAACCACGTGACCCTCAAAACGGATGTAATCCACTTCGTGACGGAGCGGACGGTCAATGCCCGGCGAACCCACTTCCAGCCGGCGGTACTCAAGACCTTCAACTTCCAGCAGATAGTGCAGCTGGCGAGTCACCTTCTCGCAATCTTCCACCGTCACGAACTGGGGCACCGGTGCGGGCTGGCCCGCTTCTGGCGGTTGCCAGGGCAGATCGATCGTGACACGCAACAAACCACCGGCGGAACGCTCCAGATCCACCAGGTCAAAACCCAGTCCAGTGACGGTTTGCGTGACGGTTTCTTGCCAGGCCATTGGTGCGGTATCTGCCTTGTTCGGTGTTGGTTGGAAAAGCGTTCGGCCAAAAAAAATGGGCCGGTAGTAACCCGCCCATTTGGTCGTGAAGCTCGTATTGTAACCTGTCTGAGACCCCTATTGCAATATCCGAGCCACCGACGCCATCAAATACCCAACACCCATTGAATGATGTTTTTGGCGACGAAACCCAGCATGCCCAGCGAGAGCACCAGAAACAGGATGAAGGAGCCGAATTTGCCCGCCTTGGACTCCAGCGCGAGGTTGAAAACGATGAAAAGCATGTAGAGGATGAACGCGCCGACGCCAAAGGTCAGCCCGAACTGGGCGATCTGGCCCTCGGTATAGCCGAAAAGGGTGGTTTCCATGAAAAGGTGCCGCGTTGCGGCTCAGGCGGCTGGCGCCGTGGGGCTAGAAATAGAAGTTTCGGGGCAGAGATCGCGGTAGGCGTGCCAGCTGGCATGGGCCACCAGGGGGATGACCACGATCAGGCCCAGCAAGGCGGTGATCAGGCCCATGCCGAAGAGCATGCCGATCAGCACCGCCCACCAGACCAGCGGCCCGGGATGATCGGCCACGGCGCGCCAGCTCGCGGTCACCGCCATGCTGACGGGCACGCTCTTGTCCACCAGCATCGGAATGGCGACCACGCTGGAGGCGAAAACGGGCGCTGCGAGCAGCGAACCCATCAGGAGCCAGACTTCAAACAGCCCCGGCTCCCTTACCAGCACCACGTGTTTCAGAAAATCCACCGGCTTGTTGATCGGCACTTCAGACCACAGGGTGATCAGGCCGGCCGAGGTCAAGACCCAGCCCGTGCCCGCCAGCCCCAGCAACAGGCCAAAGCGCACCAGGCGCCCGTCAAACGAACGCCAGAGCACCAGCACGTCGCCCAGACCCGCCATGCGCCCGGCGGCCCGTTCGCGGCTGACGTGGTACAGGCCGGTCGCCAGCACCGGGGCGACGATCAGGAAACCGGAAAAAGCGCCCGCGAGCAGCCAGAACTTTTCGCGCGCTGCCCACATCAGCAACCAGCCGAACAGGGTGATCAACGCACCGTGGACCAGACCGGGCACAGGGTTGGCCCGCAGATCGTCCCAGCCTTTTTCGATCCAGCGGACAGGCGAGATCATGTCCACGGGCACGGCGGCGTTTGGGGAAGGCGCTGGCGGTAGGGTCTGGGTCATGGAGGTGGAATGGGTTCGCGCTCAGACGCGCCACGGCGGCCTGGGACGGCGGGTGATGTTAATTCATACCCGGCCCGCAGCTCAGGCGGCCGCCCTTACCAGGGCCTGGGTGTAGGGATGCTGCGGGTGCTGCAGCACCCGGTCGACGTGACCCCGCTCCAGCAGGGCGCCGTCTTTCATCACCACGACCTCGTGCGCCATGGCGGCGATGACGTCAACATCGTGCGTGATCAGCAGGTAGCTCAGGCCGCGCTCGCGCTGCAGGCGCTGCAGCAAGGCGAGCACCTGTTTCTGCACGGTCACGTCCAGCGCGCTGGTGGGCTCATCGAGCACGAGCAGTTGAGGCCCCACGATGAGTGCGCGAGCGATCGCCAGGCGCTGGCGCTGGCCGCCGGAAAACTCATGCGGGTAGCGCTGCAGCCAGTCGCCGCCATGGCGGGGGTCGTCCACCAGCCCGACATCGGCGAGCGCAACCACCACGCGCTCCCGGCGCTGGGCGGCGGACAGTCCGGGTTCGTGGACCAACAGGCCTTCGCCCACGATCTGCTCCACCGTCATGCGCGGCGACAACGAAGAAAACGGGTCCTGAAAGACGACCTGGATGCGCTGGCGCAGGGCGCGGCTCTGGCCCGAATTCTGGGCTTCGTTCCAGTCGGTCCCGGTCACCCGCAGCCTGCCCCCGTGCGGCAACAAGCCCAGCGCGGCCAGCGCGAGCGTGGACTTGCCGGAGCCCGACTCGCCGATCACGCCCAGCGTGCGCCCGGGAGGAATGTCGAGATCAGCGCCCTGCACCGCCACGAACTCGCCCTTCTTGAACCAGCCGCGCAGACCCGGTAGCGGCACCGGGTAGCTCACGCGCAGGCCACGCGCCTGCAGCACCGGCTCACCCGCCTCAGCCGGCGCTTCCACCACGTCACGCCCGGGTTTGCTGGCCAGCAGCATGCGGGTGTAGGCGTGCTGCGGCGAGGCGAACACTTCCGCCACACCGCCCTGCTCCACCAGATGACCGCGTTCCATCACCGCCACGCGGTCGGCGAAACGCCGCACCAGGTTCAGGTCGTGCGTGATCAGCAACACCGCCATACCGTGCTGGCGCTGCAGATCGGCCAGCAGGTCGAGGATCTGGCCGCGCAGGCTCACGTCCAGCGCGGTGGTGGGCTCGTCGGCCAGCAGCAGCTTGGGGTTGCTGGCCAGCGCCATGGCGATCATGGCGCGCTGGCGCTGGCCCCCGCTGAGCTGGTGCGGGTAGGCGCCCGCGCGGCGGGCCGGTTCTGGAATACCGGTGGAGGCCAGGAGTTCCACGGTGGCGGAGCGGGCCTGGCCCGCCGTCAGCCCTTTTTTCAGTTGCAGCACTTCGGCGATCTGGTCACCCACCGTGTAGAGCGGGTTCAGCGCGGTCATGGGCTCCTGGAAGATGACGGCCACTTCGTCGCCGCGCACGCCGCGCAGCTGGTGTTCGGTCATCTGCAGCAGGTCGCGCCCCGCCAGCAGCGCCGAGCCAGTGACCTCGGCGTTGTGCACCAGGCGCAGCAGCGAGAGCGCCGAGACCGTCTTGCCCGAGCCGGACTCGCCCACCAGGGCCAGCTTTTCGCCCGCGGCGATCGAAAAATCGATGCCATGCACCACCGGCTGGCCGTTGAAGGCCACCTGCAGGTTCTGAACCTGGAGCAGCGGCGCCGTCATTTTTCAGCCTTCCGCGGGTCGAGCGCGTCGCGCAAGGCGTCGCCCATGAAGGTGAGCAGCAGCAGCGTGATCACCAGCACAGCGAAGGTGGACATGGAAATCCACCAGGCGTCGATGTTGTTCTTGCCCTGGCTGAGCAGTTCGCCGAGCGACGGCGTGCCGGGCGGCACGCCCAGACCGAGGAAGTCCAGCGAGGTCAGCGCCAGGATGGCCGCGCTCATGCGGAACGGCAGGAAGGTGACCACCGGCGTGAGGCTGTTGGGCAGCACATGGCGCCAGATGATCTGCGCGTTCGACAGGCCCAGCGCGCGCGCAGCGCGCACATAGTCCAGCTGCCGGTTGCGCAGGAACTCGGCACGCACGTAGTCGGACAGACCCATCCAGCCGAAGAGGCTGAGCAGGATCAGCAGCAGGCTGATGCTGGGCGCGAACACGGCAGAGAAGATGATGAGCAGGTAGAGCTCGGGCATCGAACCCCAGATCTCGATGAAGCGCTGGAAGACCAGATCGGTCTTGCCACCGAAAAAACCCTGGATGGCGCCGGTGATCACGCCGAGGACGACGCCGATGAAGGTGAGCGCGAGCGCAAACAGCACGCTGACCCGGAAGCCGTAGATCAGCTGGGCCAGCAGATCGCGGCCCCGGTCGTCGGTGCCTAGCCAGTTGTCCAGTGTGGGCGCCGAAGGATTGGGCTCTTTCGCGAAGTAGTTGAGCGTCTTCGGGCCATAGGGGTTGGGTGCATAGACCGCCCAGTTGTTTCCGCGGGTCAGCTGCTCACGGATGAACGGGTCGAGGTAATCGGTGGTGGTTTCAAAGTCGCCGCCGAACGTGGTTTCCGGGTAGTCCTGCACCATGGGGAAATAGGTGTTGCCCTCGTAGCGCACGATCAGCGGCCGATCGTTGGACAGCAGCTCGGCAAACAGGCTCGCGACCACCAGCACGCAGAAAATCACCAGGCTCCAGTAACCCAGGCGGTTGCGCTTGAAGCGCTGCCAGGCGCGGCGGGACGGAGAGAGCGAAGCAGCGGCCATCAATCGAACTTCACCCTGGGATCGACCCAGAGATAACAAAGGTCCGACACCAGCTTGGTCACCAGCCCGATCAGCGTGAAAAGGAACAAGGTGCCCAGCACGACGGGGTAGTCGCGCCGGATCACGCTTTCATAGCTCAGCAGGCCCAGGCCATCGAGCGAGAACAGCGTTTCGATGAGCAGCGAGCCTGCAAAAAAAGCACCGATGAAGGCCGATGGAAAGCCGGTGACGATGGGGATCAGCGCGTTGCGGAACACGTGTTTCCACAGCACCTGGCGCTCGCTCAGACCCTTGGCGCGCGCCGTCATCACGTACTGCTTGCGGATTTCTTCCAGGAACGCGTTCTTCGTGAGCATCGCCGTGACCGCAAAACTCCCGAGCACCATCGCCGTCAGCGGGAGGGTGATGTGCCAGAGGTAGTCCAGGATGCGCGCGCCCCAGCTCAGTTCGTCCCAGTTCGATGAGGTGAGTCCGCGCAGCGGAAACCACTGCAGCTGTCCGCCAAAGATCACCAGCAGCGCCACGCCCAGCACGAAGCCGGGGATGGCATAACCGACCAGCACCAGCAGCGTGGTCACCAGATCAAAACGGGAGCCGGCGCGAACCGCCTTGGCCACACCCAGCGGCACGGCCACGAGGTAGCTGATGAAAAAGGTCCACATGCCGAGACTGATGGACACCGGCAGCTTCTCGACGATGAGTTCGGACACCGCCTTGTTCTGGAAAAAACTGGTGCCCAGGTCGAAACGCGCGAACTGCCCGAGCATCTGGAAAAAACGCTCGTGGGCCGGCTTGTCAAAGCCGTACAGCGCCTTGATCTGCTCCAGCCGCTGCGGATCGACGCCCTGAGCACCGCGGTAAACCGAACCGCCCTCCGCACCACCGCCCTGCCCCGTGCGCGCCTCGGCCAGGTACTGGTCCACCGGCCCGCCCGGCACGAACTGGATCACGACAAAGGTCAGCAGCAAGACCCCGAACAGCGTCGGGATCATGAGCAGGAGGCGTTTGAGGATGTAGACCCACATGGTCAGTTTGTACCTGATCTCTTCGGGCAAGCGATGGCGGTGGTCACTGCTTGCTCCACCACGTGTCAATGGCCCATGCTTCGCCAGCCGCGTAAGGCGGCATCTTCGTCGGACGGTCCAGCCGCCAGGCGTTGTAGACCATGCGGTGGGTGGTCGCCGACCACTGCGGGATCAGGTAGTGGCTGTGGCTGATGACGCGGTCCAGCGCCCGGCAGGCTGCCAGGAAGTCGGGCTTGATGCGCGCATTGACCATACGGGCCAGCAGCGCATCCACCGCGGGGCTGCTGACGCCCGCGAAGTTGCCCGAGTCCTCGGTCTTGGCCGCCTGGCTGCCGAACAGGTCGGCGTATTCGGCGCCGGGGTTGGGCGTGCCGCCGTAGGCGATGGAAATGATGTCGAAGTCGAAGCCGCGCAGGCGCTGCTGGTACAGCGCGAAGTCCACCGGCCGGAACTTCAGTTCGATGCCCAGCTTTTCCAGATTGCGCGCCCACGGTGTGACGACCCTCGCCCCGGTTTCGGCACTGTCCAGGTATTCCAGCACCATGGCTAGTCCCTGGGCGTTGCGCAGTTGCCCGCCCTGCACCGTCCAGCCCGCCTCGCGCAACAGCGCCTGGGCCTTGCGCAAGTTGCCGCGCAGGGAGTCCTGGCCGTCGGTGCGCGGCGGTGCGTACATGGGGCCAAAGGCCGCGGCAGGCAACTGGCTGCGCCAGGGCTGCATCAGCGCCAGCTCGTCGGGGCCGGGCCCGTTCGTGGGTGAACAATCGGTGTTGCCGAACAGGCCCCGCACCCGCTGGTAGCCGCCGTAAAACATCTGGCGGTTCATCCACTCGTAGTCCATCGCCAGCCCCAGCGCCTCGCGCACCCGGATGTCGTCCAGCGGTTTGCGACGGGTGTTGAGCACATAGCTCTGGAAACCCATGGGCAGGCGGTGGCTGAACTCGGCCTTGACCAGCTCGCCGGTGTTGAAGCGTTTGCCGTTGACGCGGCGCGCCCAGTCACCGGCCGAAAAGAAGCGCATCAGGTCGAATTCGCCGGCCTTCAGTGCCTCCAGGCGCGCGGTGCTGTCCTTGTAGATCTTGACCGTGATGCGGTCGAAATTGGCGGTGCCCCGGCGCACCGGCAGGTCGCGGGCCCAGTAGGCCGGATCGCGCACGTAGGTGATGTCCTTGCCGAACTGCACGGGGCCGATCTTGTAGGGCCCGCTGCCAATGGGAAAGTCCATCACGACCTGGTCAAAGCTCTTGCGCTGTCCGGTCTTGGGATCCACCGCATCGCCCCAGGCGCGGCTGAACACGGGCAGGCCGCCCACCGTCAACGGCATTTCGCGGTTGGGCTTCTTGAAGCGGTAGCGCACCGTGCGCTCGTCGATCACGTCCAGTCCCGCCACGTCTTCCAGGATGGTCTTGTAGGCGGGCGAGGTGTGCGGCCCCATCAGGGTGTCAAAACTGTGTTTCACGTCAGCGGCCAGCACCGGCTGGCCATTGTGGAAGCGCGCCTGGCGCCGCAGCCGGAAGGTGACCGACAGGCCGTCGCTCGCGGCGTCCACGTCTTCGGCCAGCAGCCCGTAGCCGGCACCCGTTTCGTCCAGCGCCCCGGTGAGCAGCGAGTCGAACATCAGGTCAGACAGGTAGGCCGGTGCACTGCCACGCAGGGTGAACGGGTTGTATTTGTCGAAGGTGGAAACGCGCAGGTTGCTCACCAGCCGCAACTCGCCCCCTTTGGGCGCAGCAGGGTTCACATAGGCAAAATTCTCAAACCCCGGCGGGTACCGGAGTTCACCCCAGAGGGCATAACCATGCGCCGACCAAACCGGGGATGCAGACAGCGCCAGCACGGCCACCGAACACAGACCAGCCAGGCGTGAACGGAGTCGGTGAAGCGGTGGGTGCATGCGACAATTCTGCTGGAAATTTTATCGGAGGTCGCGACATGGGTTTTCTGACCGGCAAAAAATTGCTGATCACGGGGGTGTTGTCCAACCGATCCATCGCCTATGGCATCGCCAGAGCCTGCCACCAGCAGGGCGCCGAACTCGCTTTCAGCTATGTGGGGGAACGCTTCAAGGACCGCATCACCGAGTTTGCGGCCGAGTTCGGCTCGACGCTGATCTTCGACTGCGATGTCAGCGACGACGACCAGATTCACCAGATGTTTGCCGGTCTGTCGAAAACCTGGCCGAAGTTTGATGGCTTCGTGCACAGCATCGGCTTTGCGCCACGCGATGCGATTGCCGGTGACTTTCTGGATGGCCTGTCGCGCGAGGCCTTCCGCGTTGCCCACGACATCAGCGCCTACAGTTTCCCCGCCATGGCCAAGGCGGCCCTGCCCTACCTCAACGACCGCGCCGCCCTGCTCACGCTGAGCTACCTCGGTGCGCTGCGCATCATTCCCCACTACAACACCATGGGCCTGGCCAAGGCCAGCCTGGAAGCTTCGGTGCGCTACCTGGCCGAGTCGCTGGGTCCGCGCGGCATGCGCGTCAACGGCATCAGCGCCGGACCGATCAAGACGCTGGCCGCCAGCGGCATCAAGGACTTCGGCAAGCTGCTGGGCATGGTGGCTGCCGCATCCCCCCTGCGCCGCAACATCACGATCGAAGACGTGGGCAACGTGGCGGCGTTCCTGCTGTCCGATCTGGCTTCGGGTGTGACCGCCGAGATCACCTATGTGGACGGGGGCTTCAGCCAGACGGGGGGCGCCAGTCGCGACAGCGAACCGGCAGGTTCCTGACCGTGCAAGCGTCCGGCCAGCCTCTCGTTAGCCGGCGGGCATGGATGCTGGCGGCGCTCGGACTGCTGGCGTTCGGCGGCGCCGAGGCCGCCGCCCCCAACAACACCCCGGCCCTGATGCTGGCCAACGTCTACCGCCCGGGCATCGACCTGGGTGCCTACTGGCTCAGCGAAAAGTACGACGGTGTGCGCGGTTTCTGGGATGGCCGGCGCTTGTTGACCCGCGGCGGAACCGAGATCCAGGCACCGGCCTGGTTCACCCAGGGCTGGCCCGACGAACCCATGGACGGTGAACTCTGGGCCGGTCGTGGCCGGTTTGAAGAAACCGTCTCCACGGTGCGCCAGCAAACGCCCGACGACGCGGCCTGGCGACGCATCCGTTTCATGGTGTTTGATCTGCCGGCGCACGCAGGCGTTTTCCGTGAGCGCATTGAGGCCTACCGGTTGCTGGTGCGAGGCATGGGCCAGCCTTGGGTGATGGCCGTGCCGCAGGAACGGGTGTCCAGCCACGAGGCGCTGGGCCATCGGCTGGACCAGATGGTGCGCTCGGGCGGCGAAGGCTTGATGCTGCACCGGGGCGACTCGCTGTACCGCGCCGTGCGCAGCGACGACCTGCTCAAGGTGAAGACCCACGAAGACGCAGAAGCCCAGGTGCTGGGGGCTGTGCCCGGCCAGGGCAAATATGCGGGCGCCATGGGCGCCCTGCTGGTGCAGTCACCGGATGGACGCCGGTTCCGGATCGGGAGTGGCTTCAGCGATGCCCTGCGCCAGCAGCCACCCCAGGTGGGTACCTGGGTGACCTACCGCTACCGGGGCCTGCACGACAGTGGCCTGCCGCGCTTCGCCACCTTTTTGCGCATTCGCAGCGACGCCGACTTGTCGGCACCGGTCGAAACGCAGCCTACCGGCCTGCGCTGAACACGCGCCGCTCAGGCGCTGGCCTGCCGCAGGATGCCGTAGATCTGGTCCTTGAGCAGCAGTTTTTCTTTCTTCAACTGTTCAATCTCGGCCTGCGAACCGGGTTCAATGTGCGCTTCCTTGTTCTTGATCACCTGGTCCAGTTCGTTGTGCTTGTCAAACAGGCGCGTGAAGTGGACGTCATGGCCCTTGAGCTGGGTGATGAGATCGCGGTATTCAGGGAACATCGATAAGCCTCCGAGGGGATGGTGGGCATGCACGGTGCACGTTCCTTTGTGCTTCCCGCCATGAGCGGGTCACCGAAACATCTTACCGTGCAGCCCAAGGATCACCGTATCCGGCGGTCTCAGATACCCACACAGTCGGCAAAGTAGCGAAGCACGCCGTCTGTCCCGCGCTCCTGCACGAGCCCGTGGATGTCGGTCTCGAAGCCGGGGCACTCGCGCGCGAACTCGCGGTTGAACTTGAGGTAGTCCACGATTTTCTTGTTGAACACCTCGCCCGGGATCAGCAGCGGAATGCCCGGCGGGTACGGCGTCACCAGGCTAGTGGTGATGCGGCCTTCCAGATCGTCGATCGGCACGCGTTGTGTGGTGCGGTGGGCGATGTGCGCGAACGCGTCGCTCGGCTTCATGGCCGGCGTGTGGTCGCTCAGGTACATGTCGGTCGTGAGGCGCGCGATGTCGTACTTGGCGTAGAGCGTGTGCACGTGCTGGCAGAGGTCACGCAGGCCCATCTGTTCGTAACGGGGGTGCTTCTGGCAGAACTCCGGCAGGATGCGCCACATGGGCTGGTTCTTGGCGTAGTCGTCCTTGAACTGCTGCAGCGCGGTGAGCAGCGTGTTCCAGCGGCCTTTGGTGATGCCGATGGTGAACATGATGAAAAAGCTGTAGAGGCCGGTCTTCTCGACCACCACACCGTGCTCGGCCAGGAACTTGGTGACGATGGATGCCGGGATGCCGGTGGCGGCGAAGTCGCCGTTCATGTTCAGACCGGGCGTGACGATGGTCGCCTTGATCGGGTCCAGCATGTTGAAGCCCGGCGCCATGTCGCCAAAGCCGTGCCAGGCCTCTTCGCCATCAGAGGGCTGCACGCCATCGGCGTCGGTGCGCTTGAGCACCCAGTCGCTGGCGCGGCCGATGCCCTCTTCCACCAGGTTGTCGGGTCCCCAGACCTGGAACCACCAGTCGTCTTCACCGAATTCCGCCTCGACCTTGCGCATGGCGCGGCGGAAGTCCAGAGCTTCGGCGATGCTCTCTTCCACCAGTGCGGTGCCGCCGGGCGGCTCCATCATGGCCGCGGCCACATCGCAGCTGGCGATGATGCTGTACTGCGGGCTGGTGCTGGTGTGCATCAGGTAGGCCTCGTTGAAGAGGTGGCGGTCCAGCTTGGTGGTCTGCGAGTCCTGCACCAGCACATGGCTGGCCTGGCTGATGCCAGCCAGCAGCTTGTGGATGGACTGCGTGGCATACACCACCGAATGCTGCGGTCGCGCGCGCTTCTTGCCCATGGCGTGGAAGCTGCCGTAGAACGGGTGGAAGGCCGCATGCGGCAACCAGGCCTCATCGAAGTGCAGGTTGTCCACCCAGCCATCGAGCAGGTTCTTGATGGTCTCGGTGTTGTAGAGCACACCATCGTAGGTGGACTGTGTGAGCGTCAGGATGCGCGGCTTGACGGTGTCGGCATCCACGCCGGCCAGCAATGGGTTGGCGCGGATCTTGGCCTTGATGGCGTCGATCTCGAATTCGCTTTGCGGGATCGGGCCGATGATGCCGTAGTGGTTGCGCGTGGGCTTCAGGAAGACAGGGATCGCGCCCGTCATGATGATGCTGTGCAGGATGGACTTGTGGCAGTTGCGGTCCACCACCACCACGTCGCCCGGCGCCACCGTGTGGTGCCAGACCATCTTGTTGCTGGTGCTGGTGCCGTTGGTGACGAAGTAGCAGTGGTCGGCGTTGAAGATGCGCGCCGCGTTGCGTTCGCTGGCACCGATGGCACCGTTGTGATCCAGCAGCTGACCCAGCTCTTCCACCGCGTTGCACACGTCGGCGCGCAGCATGTTCTCGCCGTAGAACTGGTGGTACATCTGGCCCACCGGGCTCTTCAGGAACGCCACGCCGCCCGAGTGACCCGGGCAGTGCCACGAGTAGGAGCCGTCTTCGGCGTAATCAAGCAGCGCCTTGAAGAACGGCGGCTGGATGCCTTCGAGGTAGCTCTTGGCTTCGCGGATGATGTGGCGCGCCACGAACTCGGGCGTGTCCTCGAACATGTGGATGAAGCCGTGCAGCTCGCGCAGGATGTCGTTGGGCAGGTGGCGGCTGGTCTTGGTTTCGCCGTGCACATAGATCGGCACATCGGCGTTCTTGCGACGCACTTCCTGTATGAAATTGCGCAGGTTCAGCACCACCGGATCCAGGTCCGGCCCCGGGCTGAACTCTTCATCGTCGATGGACAGGATGAACGCGCTTGCGCGGCTCTGCTGTTGCGCAAACAGGCTGAGGTCGCCGTAGCTGGTGACACCGACCACTTCGAAACCCTCCGTTTCGATGGCCTGCGCCAGGGCGCGAATACCCAGACCGGAGGAGTTCTCCGAGCGGAAGTCCTCATCGATGATGACGATGGGAAAACGGAATTTCATGGCGGTCTCCAGCCGCGGACGCGGCCATCAGGGGCAAAAGGAATCGAAACAGGCGCGAAGTGTACGGAAATCGAGTGACCCTGCCCTTTTGATGCAGGGCATTTGTCGCAGAATGTGGCACGGGTCAGACATTCAGGGGAATGCCTGCCGAACTGGGGAGCTTACATGTCGGATTCCACCCTATGGTGGCTGCTGGTCGGCGCAGCCGTGGCGCTGGAGTTGTTCACCGGGACTTTCTACCTGCTCATGCTGGCCGTGGGCATGGTCGCCGCGGCGCTGGCCGCCCACGCCGGCGCCGGATTGAGTTCCCAGTTGATCGTGGCGGCTGTGGTCGGGTCTGCGGCCGTGTTCGGCTGGCACCTGATCAAACGGCGGCGCCCGTCGGACCCGTCGGTGCGCGCCATGCGCAGTGTGAATCTGGATGTGGGCGAGGTCATCCAGATCGAAGAGTGGCTGTCCGATGGCACCGCGAGCGTCAAATACCGGGGCGCGCAATGGACCGTGATCCAGCGGCCGGGCAACCCTCCCATACCCGGCGCCTACCGCGTGGCCGAACTCGTGGGCAACCGCCTGCTGGTCGAAAAGGCCTGACTGGCTGTCTGAAGTGCACAGTGCTACGGCATGATGCACACCCTGTTACCACAACCACGGAACACCACCCATGGAAATCGCCGTCGTCCTCTTTGTCATCGCCGCTATCTTCATCACGCGCGCCGTCAAGGTCGTGCCGCAACAAAACGCCTGGGTGGTTGAACGCCTGGGCAAATACCATGGCAGCCTGTCGCCGGGGCTCAACTTCCTCATGCCTTTCATCGACAAGGTGGCCTACAAGCACAGCCTCAAAGAAATCCCGCTCGACGTGCCCAGCCAGGTCTGCATCACGCGCGACAACACGCAACTGCAGGTCGACGGCATCCTGTACTTCCAGGTCACCGACCCGATGCGCGCGAGCTACGGCTCGTCCAACTACATCATGGCCGTGACCCAGCTCGCCCAGACCTCGCTGCGCTCGGTGATTGGCAAACTCGAACTGGACAAGACCTTCGAAGAACGCGACATCATCAACGCCCAGATCGTCCAGGCCATCGACGAAGCCGCCCTGAACTGGGGTGTGAAAGTGTTGCGCTACGAAATCAAGGACCTGACACCGCCCAAGGAAATCCTGCACGCCATGCAGGCCCAGATCACCGCCGAGCGCGAAAAGCGGGCCCTGATCGCCGCCTCGGAAGGCCGGCGCCAGGAGCAGATCAACATCGCCACCGGCGAGCGCGAAGCGTTCATCGCACGCTCCGAAGGCGAGAAGCAGGCCGCCATCAACCAGGCCCAGGGCGAGGCCGCGGCCATCACCGCCGTGGCCGATGCCACAGCCCAGGCCATCGAACGCATTGCAGCGGCCATCCAGCAACCGGGCGGCGAACAGGCCGTGCAGCTGAAGGTGGCCGAGCGCGCGGTTGACGCCTACGGCAAGGTCGCCGCAGACGCCACCACCACGCTCATCGTGCCCGGCAACATGACAGAAGTTTCCGCCCTGATCGCATCGGCCATGAAGATGATCGGCACCGGCAAGGCGTCCTGAGTTCCAGAACAGGGAACCCGGCCTGCTATACTGCGAGGCTGCGCGGAGAGGTGGATGAGTGGTTTAAGTCGCACGCCTGGAAAGCGTGTGTGGGCTAATCCCCACCGCGGGTTCGAATCCCGCCCTCTCCGCCAAAAATGAGTCCCAGAGCGTCCCAAGACGTCTCGCAAGACACCCTGAAAGCCCCGGTTTCCCTAGTGTTCCGGGGCTTTTTTGTTTCTGGGCGTCTCGTAACGGTTCTTGCCATCCAAGGGTTTCTGTTGGTATGGTTATGGGTATGCAGGAGGCACCGTGTTGGTATCTCCTCTACCAACGGGGGATGAACATGGCCCTGACTGACATCGCCATCAAGTCCAGTAAGTCAAGGGAGTCCACTTTCAAGCTTTCTGACGGACGTGGCCTGCAATTGCACGTGACGCCTCTGGGCTCGAAGTTATGGAGATTGGCCTACCGGTTCGACGGCAAACAGAAACTCATGGCCCTGGGCTCCTACCCCGATGTCTCTCTTGCCCAAGCCCGGGACAAGGCGGACTTGGCCAGAAAGCTGTTGGCGACGGGGACTGACCCGATGGCCGCCCGCAAGTTTGAGAAGATCGCCCGCCGCCTGGCCGTCGAAGACACCTTCGCGGCCGTGGCAAACAAGTGGTGGGAAAGCTGGAAGGCCGCACGCAGCGACAGCCACACTGTCTACGTGTGGCGCCGCCTGGAGGCGGATGTCTTCCCGGCCATCGGCTTGCGCCCTATTTCGGAAATCGAGGCCCCCGAGCTAGTCGCCATGATGAAGGCCATCGAAAAACGTGGCGCCCTCGATATTGCCAAACGCGCTCTGCAGACATGCTCCCAGATCTTTCGCTACGCCATCGCCCACGGGCTGGCGAAGCGCAACCCGGCTGTGGAGATTCGTCCGAGCGATGTGCTCGCCTCGCGCAAGAAAGAAAACTACGCGCGGCTGGACGGCAAGGAACTGCCCGAGTTGTTGCGAAAGATCGAGGTCTACAGCGGCAGTACCGTCACCCGCGTGGCCATCAAGCTCATGGCCATGACCTTCGTGCGCACCAGCGAGCTGATCGGTGCGCGCTGGGAAGAATTTGACCTCGACAGCGGACGCTGGGACATTCCTGCCTCGCGCATGAAGATGAAGACGCCGCACATGGTGCCCCTCTCCACCCAGGCGGTGACCCTGCTTCGGAGCCTGCATACTCTGACAGGGCACAGCGCCCTGCTCTTCCCCGGTGAGCGCGACCATCAGAAGTCGATGAGCAACAACACCATCCTGGGCGCGCTGGATCGCATGGGTTACGCGGGGCGCATGACAGGCCACGGATTCCGGGGCATTGCCTCAACCTTACTGCACGAACAGGGCTGGCCGCATGAGCACATCGAGCTTCAACTGGCTCACCAAGAACGCAACCAGGTCAGCGCTTCTTACAACCATGCGATGTACCTGCAGCCGCGAGCCCAGATGATGCAGGCTTGGAGCAATTACCTGGATGCCTGTGTGGCAGGCAATGTGTTGCCATTCAGGGGGCAACGGGCTTAGCCATCCCTGCAAGCTGGCTTAAAGGCCCTTCCCAACCCGGCAGGGAGTTCAGCTTCCAATCACAACTGACAGGTGTGCAGCGATTGCTGTCGGTGGCGGCAGCCTCAAGGCGAATTCACACCACATACCGCCATGCCGACCAAAAGTACGGAAGAAAATGAACAGCTCCAGCAGCATTTTTCGGGGCACGATCGCTAATCCGCACGACTCCACAACAAGGCCAAGCGCTTGCCTACGTGGCGGCCGTGGGTCAGGGCGATGGTGTCCAGGCTCAATGTCAAACTCATCTGGCGGGCCCGCGCCAACGTCGCCCGAGCTGCTCCGGGCTGACCCTGGCGGTCCAGGATGGCTGCCTCCAAAACACGGGGCAGGGGAAATTGCGGATCTCGGCGGCTCGATGCGCTTGCTTCCAAAAGCGCCTCGTCCAATCGGTCAGCCCGCAGCAAAAAGGTGCCCAACGCCCAGCCCCAGAAGCCCAGGCGGCGGTCGCGTGGACTGATCTTCATGCCGTAGCGCAACTTCTCTATGCCAGCGTCAAGTTGGCCACTCAGTACCCACGATGCCCCCAGCGCCACATGCGCCTGGGCATTGCTGGGGTCGATCTCCAAAGCCCGGTGCAACACGTCTACACCCTGCTCGTGGTGACCCAGGTCGCACAGCGCACAACCGGCGTAACCCAGCACTTCGGAGCTGCCATCGTCCAGTGCCATGGCTTGCCGCGCGGCGCCCAATGCCTCTTGCACAACGTCTGGATCGTTGGGCAGCGCTCCAATGTTCATTGACAAACCGGTCAACAGCGCATAGTGCGCATGGCCGAGGCCAAACGCAGGGTCCAGCGCCACGCTGGTCTGCAGGCGCAGCCGGGCTTCGGCCATCGCGTCGCGGCTCCAGCCCTGCAGCGCCAGCGAACCCACAGCTTGGTGGTAGTGGGCCCAGGCGTCCTGGTTTTCCGGACGCTGGCGACGGATGTGGGCAATCTCGGCCCGGGTCAATTCAGGCTCCAACTCGGACATGACGCCGCGCGCAATGTCCTCCTGCAGATCGACGGCCTCGTCGCGGCAGCGATCGAAACGGCCGCTCCACAGCACAAGCCCAGTAGCTGCCTCGATCAGTTGGGTGGACACCCGCAGCGCGTCGCCCACGAGACGCACGCTGCCCTCCACCACAAAGCGCACACCCAGTTGCCGTGCCACCTCGGGCACCGTCACCTCATGGCCCCGGAAGGCGAATGACGATGCACGGGAAATGAGCATGAAGCCCGGCACGCGGGCCAGCAGCGCAATCACGTCCTCCACCAGGCCGTCGGCCAGAAAGGTCACCTGCGGGCTGTCCGACAGCACGCTGAACGGCAACACCGCAATGGTGGGGCGCGCTGCATTAGCGGCATGCGGGTCGAGTCCATCCTGCTGCGGCGATCCAGCGCATGGCACGAGATCAAGCGCAAATCGGTAGCCGCGTCCGGGGATGGTGGCAATGGCCTGCGACCCCAGCACTTTGCGAAGCGCAGACACCTGCACCGACAGGTTGTTCTCCTCCACCACCAGGCCAGGCCAGACCAAGTCCAGGATCTCGCCTTTGGACACCACCCGATCGCGGTGCTTCAGCAGGCACAGCAGCAGGTCGAATGCGCGCGCGCCCACTTCGGCCGCTTGTCCGTCGAGCAACAAAAGTCGCTCGGTCGGGCGCACCTCGAAGCGGTCAAACTGAATTCGATCCTGCATGTATTTTCCCCAAGGCTGGTGGCCTCGCTGCTTTTTAGCCGATTTTTAGGGACTTTAAAGGTCTTCTGAAGAGCAGGTCGATACCGTGGAGTCACCCCAACCACCTGAAGGAGATTCTCATGCCCAAGTTCGTGATCGAGCGCAGCATTCCCGGCATTAGCGGCCTCTGCGCAGGCTACCGGCAAGGCATTTCACAAAAATCGCGCAGCGTACTGCTCGATGGTTTGAAACCAGCACCTTGACACTGCCCTTCCATCTGGAGAACCGAAATGACACACAGCACCCATGAAGCTCAAGCCACTCTGCGCTCGCAGTACAAGGCAAACCCGGCTCAGGCCATGGTGACGGACCGAGCCAGCACTCGCAGCAGCACCAAAGTGGCCGATCCGTTCCATTCGCTGGTCATCCCCAAAGGCGGCGACAACCCCGCATGGCCCGTCGGCGTCCACAGCGCCGTGGGTGGCCCATACGACGCTCCCTGCCCTGGCGACCTACTGTGCGCCGCACTCGCCGCCTGCCAGGACTCGTCGATCCGCCTGGTCGCAGCCAATATGGGCATCGAGTTGACTGCGCTGGATGTGCACGTCCAGGGCAAGGTCGATGTGCGCGGTGCACTGGGCGTACAGAAAGACGTGCCAGTGGGTTTCCAGTCCATCACCTGTGATGTGCACCTGCAGGCCAAAGATGGCACGCCGCCCGAGATGCTGGAGAAACTGCGGATGGCGGCGGAACGCTGCTGCGTCGTCTTGAGCACGCTGCAGTCCCCTCCGCAGGTACAGACCAACTATCACATGTAAGGGGCTTGGACCGGTCCACCTTGTTCCTGACCGGTGAGTGCCTTATCGCTGAACCAGGCTGCTTGAATCCCGCAAACGCCTGCGAGGTTGTTGCGCAAAGCACGCAGCTGACGGATGAACAACATCCACTTCCATCGACCAGATCCAACCACTTTCATCCAACGAGGTTTCCTCATGAACGCACCTACCGACCTGAACGCCCTGAAGACCCGCCAGCAATCCGCTTGAGCCAGCGGCGACTACGCTGTGATTGGCACCACGCTGCAGCTCGTCGGCGAGCAGCTCGCCGAAGCCTGCGATTTACGCACCGACGAACGGGTGCTCGATGTCGCCGCGGGCAACGGCAATGCCACGCTCGCGGCGGCGCGCCGGGGCTGCAGCGTGACGTCCACCGACTATGTCGGGAGCCTTTTGGACCGCGGCGCCGAGCGGGCCCGCGCCGAAGGCCTGCAGGCAACGTTCCGTGTCGCCGACGCCGAAGCTCTGCCTTTTGACGACGCCAGTTTCGACGCCGTGCTGTCCACCTTCGGCGTGATGTTCTCGCCCGACCAGTCACAGGCTGCCGCCGAACTGGCGCGTGTGTGCCGTCCGGGCGGGCGCATCGGCCTGGCGAACTGGACGCCTGAGGGCTTCATCGGTCAGGTGTTCAAGACGCTGGGGCGCCACCTGTCGCCGCCGCCCGGCGTCCAACCGCCGTCGCGCTGGGGTGTCGAAGCCCATCTTCAGACGCTGTTTGCCGATACCGCCAACGCGATCACGGTGACGCCGAGGCTCTTCCACTTTCGCTACCGCTCGGCCGCGCACTTCATTGAGGTTTTCCGCAACTGGTATGGCCCCATCCACAAGGCATTTGCCGCACTGCCCGCCGATGGCGCACTGGCGCTTGAAAGCGACCTGACCGAGTTGCTGACGCGCATGAACCGCGCGGGCAGCGACTCGCTCGTCGTGCCCAGCGAGTACATTGAAGTGATCGTCCATCGCCGCTGAGAGCCATGCCCAACCAACCCATCGACAGCCAACCGGCCCTGCCTTACCACCGATCAACCGGCGCCGGGCCTGCTGTGGTCTGCATCCACTGCAACGCCAGCAGCTCGGCGCAATGGCGGCCGCTGATGGACCAGCTGGCGCCGCGCCACCTCGTGCTGGCGCCCGACACGCATGGCGCCGGCCGGGGGCCGGCCTGGCCGGCTGCCCGAAAGCTGAGCCTGAGCGACGAGGTCGATCTGCTCGAGCCGCTTTTCCGGCACGCTGGCGAACCGGTCGCCTTGGTCGGTCACTCGTATGGCGGTGCGGTTGCGCTTCTGGCCGCGCTGCGACGGCCTGACCGCGTCAGCGCGCTGGTGCTCTATGAACCCACGCTCTTCACATTGATCGATGCCGCATCGCCGCAGCCGAACTTGGCCGACGGCATCCGTGAAACCGTGGGTCGCGCAGCAGCAGCCTTGGCAGCTGGTGACCGGCGCGCTGCCGCCACGATGTTCATCGACTACTGGATGGGTGAAGGTGCCTATGTAGCCAAGCCCGAGGCGCAGCGGATCGCCATTGAAGACGCGATCGTTCACGTGCAGGGCTGGTTGCATGCGCTGCTCAAAGATCCCACCCCGCTGGTCGCATTCCGTACGCTGAAGATGCCGGTGCTGCTGATGCAGGGCAGCGAGACCACAGATTCGGCGCGCGCCGTGGCCGCGTTACTGGCGGAAACCTTGCCGCACGTGAAGACCCTCACCTTCAATGCCCTCGGTCACATGGGTCCGATCACCTACCCGGCGCCAGTAAATGCCGCCATCGAAGCCTTCCTGCTGCAGAACCATTCTCTCGGAAGCTGTGGCTGATGTCGCAGCTCGCTCCTGGCGTGCAATTAACCATCATGCTTTAGGCGCAGAGCCCAATACGTAACGCCCCGTTCGGCAAGATTCGCCAGGTGATCGCCCGACCAAAAATAGATGACTGACCCGCACCAATTTCGAGAGATTGACTCAAGAAAGATCGAGTCTCTTGGCCCATTTGAGCGACCGCTTTGGTCTGAAGCTGCTACCCAGCTCATCGGAGTCGAATGGCCGGTTCCAGCCTGAAGCGACCTTCGATTTTTCAAGTTCGGCTGTGCAGCGATGGACTAAACCGCTCGCGCGGTAATCGCTCCGGCGACGCCATGGTTATTCGTGTTTTCCGCTGGTTCTGCCAAGTTGACGGGTGAGGCAATCCGCCTCGCTCTTCGACAGGAGTTGAACCATGAACTCATTGACGCCCTCCGTCTCTCCGTTGCGCCAACGCATGATCGACGACATGCGGATGCGCAAGTTCAACGGCAAGACCCAGATCCACTACATCCGCGCCGTGCGAAGGCTCGCCGCCTATCTCAAGCGATCGCCGGACACCGCAACCGCCGAGGACCTTCGGGCTTTCCAGCTACACATGGTGGAGACCGGTACGGCACCGCCAACCATCAACTCCACGCTCAGTGGCCTGAAGTTCTTCTTCGATGTGACGCTGGGCCACGCCGAGCTGCTGGTCAAGGTGCAGCCTGTGCACCAGCCACGCCCGCTGCCCGTGGTGCTGAGCTGCGACGAAGTCGCCCGTCTGATCGCTGCTGCTCCGAACCCCAAGTACCAGGCGGCGCTGTCTGTGGCCTATGGGGCCGGACTGCGCGCCAGTGAAGTCTGCGCGTTGAAGGTCACCGACATCGACAGTGAGCGCATGACGCTGCGCGTAGAGCAAGGCAAAGGTGGCAAGGACCGCTACGCCTTGCTCTCACCCGTGCTGCTCAAGCGGTTGCGGGCTTGGTGGCGGGTGGGGCACGCGCAAGGCAAGATCCTGCCCAATGGCTGGCTGTTTCCGGGGCTCAACCCCATGGACTCTCTGTCCACCCGGCAACTCAACCGCGCAATTCCCCTGGCCGCCGACGCCGCCCGCATCGACAAGCGCGTGTCGATGCACACGCTGCGCCACAGCTTCGCGACACACCTGCTGGAACAGAAGGTCGATATCCGCGTGATCCAGGTGCTGCTGGGCCACAAACGGCTGGAAACCACCGCGCTGTACACCCACGTGGCCACCGAAGTGCTGCGCGCGGTGATCAGCCCGCTGGAGACGCTGCCTTCGTCCTAAGTCTGCCGTCTCTGCGGTCATGGGGCACGCCGCCCTGGAAGTCGCCGACATCTTCCGTATTCATGGACCCGCCTGGCGTCAGGCTCAGCGTGGCCACCTGAGCCTGGCCCAACTCAAGGTCATGTCGGCCATCGAGCAGTGCCGCAGCGCGGCATTGGGTGGGCATGTCTTGCGCTGCGAGGGGTGCGGCACCGACCAGATCGCCTACAACTCCTGCCGCAACCGGCACTGTCCGAAGTGCCAGGCCAGCACGGCTCGGCGTTGGCTTCAGGCTCGCACCGCCGACCTGCTGCCGGTGGAGTACTTCCACGTGGTCTTCACGTTGCCGGCGCCCATCGCCGAGATCGCATACCGCAACAAGGCGGTGGTCTATGGCTTGCTGTTCGACATCGCCGCTGAGACTCTTCTGACCATCGGAGGTGATGCAAAGCACCTGGGCGCTCGACTGGGCGTCACGCTGGTGTTGCACACCTGGGGCTCGGCGTTGACGCACCACCCACACGTGCACGGCATCGTCCCCGGTGGTGGGTTTGCGAGCGACGGCGAACACTGGATCGCCTGTCGGCGCGGGTTCTTCCTGCCGGTGCGCGTGCTCTCCCGGTTGTTCCGCCGGCGCTTCCTTGAAGCGCTGCAACAGGCGCATCGCGATGGCCGGCTGCAGTTCTTCGGTGAACACGCGCCGCTGGCGGACGCTGCGGCGTTCGCCCACTGGCTGGCACCGCTGCGCCAATGCGAGTGGGTGGTCTACGCCAAGCGCCCGTTCGCCGGACCCGAGGCGGTGCTGGCGTACCTGTCGCGGTACACGCACCGGGTGGCAATCTCCAACAGCCGGCTCGTGGCACTTGATGAGCGTGGCGTGACCTTCCGGTGGAAGGACTATCGTGACAAGGGCAGCACGCGCCACAAGACGATGACGCTCGATGTGGGCGAGTTCATGCGTCGCTTTCTGTTGCACGTGCTGCCCAGTGGCTTCCACCGCATCCGCCACTATGGCCTGCTGGCCAACTGCAACCGAAGCGCCTGCCTGGCGCTCGCGCGTCAGCTGCTGCAAGTGCCCCTACAGGATCCACTGGACTCCCCACCCTGCGACGATCCGCAGGACGCGGTGCGACCAACCTTCTTCTGTCCGCACTGCGGCCACGCAATGGTCATCGTTCAGATCTTCACGCGCGGTGAGACGATCCGTGCGCCACCTCTTCGGGCTCCGCCATGAACGTCCCTCGCTGCCACAGCAACTCATGCGTCGTCGACGCTCACACGTCGGCAAGGTCAGCTCGTGTTCGGCGCTTTACACCCTCACATCCAGGTCCGCGCAAGGTCTCGTCGAGGACGACGTTGCGCCTACTTGGCAGCATGAATCCCGCCGTCGAGGGTCAGCGCGCCAGCCAAGCGCACCATCACTGCGCAACTGCACGCATGCAATCGCCATAGCGTGAACCGGTACCGTCGCGTTAGCCGCGGTTTCCTCCCTCGAGGCTTGTTCAACACCTGCCCTTCATCCAGGGGCATCGTGTCGTGGCGTAGCTCGCGGGCAGGTGTCGAACAAACCTAAACGCGTACTGCCGAGTCCCCAGGTGCGGAGACTCGTGCAACCTGCTTGGAAACAGGAAATCATCCGATTTCAACGCTGCCAGCTGGATCCATGCCTGCAGCGCGTCTCGGGTTGCTGCGGTGATTTCGAACTGCACCGGTCGCTGCGTTTTGTGTTGCATGAGGATGGCTCGCGTGGCCAATTGGTCTCCGTGACACACATCACGAACCTTGAGGGACACGAGGTCGCAACCACGTAGTTTGCTGTCGATGCCCAGATTGAAGAGCGCAAGCTCTCGGACGCGCCCTTGCATCTGTAGGCGCACCCGTAGCGCCCATATCTCCTTCAGCTTGAAGGGTGCCTTCTGCCCCACTATCTTTCCCTTATTCCAAGGCTCGTGATGAACAGAACTGCTCGGAGTTTCCATGATGGCCTCCCATCGAGTTGAGGGGCCGACAGCTTGCGCCTGATACCTTCCTTCGTCTTGTTCTGGGTCAAGTCGTCATCTGAAACCATGAGACCGGTTGGGTGCGAACGAGATCGACAGACCTGCGGAAGGGGACTCCTCACCCACTAAGCAAGCATTCCAGCTTCAGGAGTGCAGCATTGGAATGCGGAGTGTCAGCCAAGACGAACCTCTCGCCTGTGCTCCATGCTCCGATGCACGAGCTCCAGGATTGCAACGTTGCCGCTCAAGGCCTTCAAGCCATTGTGCGGGTATAGAATCAAAACTTGTTGGTGCTCGCGATGCTGTTCAGGCATTGCAGTTCAACGGGAAGCAGGGGGGCGAGTCCCACACGGACGAACCTAACCTGCGCTGCCCCCGCAACGGTAAGCAGACGGGTGGTCCAAGGCATTGCCAAGGCCCCCATTTCTCAAAAATATGCCACTGGGTCATCCTGGGAAGGCTTTGGGAAACGCTCTGTCAGCCCGGATACCGGCCAACAAGGAGGCTGCGCCCCAGGCGCGGCCGCATTACCCAAACACCGTCGGGGAAGACGGTGAGGGGTCTTCGCCGGTGTCCTCATGTCGTCCCTTCGCATGGTTTTGCGAGTCTGTGCCAGCGCCTGTACTTGCGCTCGCCGGGGGCTGCCCGTTGGCCGACGGAACCTGTCATCACCTCCCCCTTGGGTCTTTGCCGACTTTTCAACCGCGTTGTGTCCAACGCATCCAACCCAAGGAGTCACTTCATGCACATCGAACCAGGTCTGGTGGACGGGGCCAAGCTCGCCCTGAGCTACGCCACAGCGACCGCCTGTGGCGGCTACACGCTCAAGCTGTCGGCCGACATGCTCAAAAAGGACGGCGCGGCAGCCCTGCTGTTGCGGGCCCTGCTGGCCACGGCGCTGGTGTTCTGCTTTTTCGAGGTGCTGCCGCACCACCCGGTGGGCGTGTCCGAGGTCCACCTGATTCTGGGCACCACCCTCATGCTGCTGTTCGGCGCGGCGCCCGCGGCCATCGGGCTGGCGGGCGGGTTGCTGATCCAGGGCCTGTTCTTTGCACCCTTCGACCTGCCGCAGTACGGCATGAACGTGACCACGCTGCTGGTGCCGCTGTTCGCCACCGCGGCGCTGGCGCGGCGCGTCATTCCCGCCCACATGGCTTATGTGGATCTGCGCTACGGCCAGGCCCTGAAGCTGTCCCTGGCCTACCAGGGCGGCATCGTGCTGTGGGTGGGTTTCTGGGCGCTCTTCGGGCGTGGCATGGGCGCCGAGAACCTGGTGAGCATCGGCAGCTTTGGCGCCGCCTACATGATCGTGGTGCTGGCCGAGCCGCTGATCGACCTGGCTGTGCTCGCACTGGCCAAGACGCTGAGCGGCCTGCAGGGCAGCGCAGTGGTGGAGCGCCGTCTGCACCAGGCCGCCTGACCGGGGACGCACCATGGGCGTCGGAACGGTCTGGTTTGTGGGGGCGGGTCCAGGCGATCCGGACCTGATCACGGTCAAGGGGCGCGACCTGATCGCGCGCGCGGGGGCCATCCTTTTCGCCGGCTCGCTGGTGAACGTTGCGGCCACCGGCTGGGCGCCGCCGGGCTGCCTCATCGCCGACAGCAAAGACATGACGCTGGAGCAGATGTCGGCCTGGCTGATCGCGAACGCGGCGCGTTGCGACACCGTGGTGCGCCTGCAGACCGGCGACCCGGCGCTCTATGGCGCGCTCATCGAACTGGTGCAGCCGCTGGACGCGGCCGGTGTGCCGGTGGCGGTGGTGCCGGGCGTGTCCTCGGCCATGGCCTCGGCCGCGGCGGCGGTCGAGAGCTTCACCCTGCCCGAGGTCACGCAGACCACCATCTTCACCCGGGTGGAGGGCCGCACGCCCATGCCCGACGGCGAGGACCTCGCCAACCTTGCCGCCCACCGCTGCACCCTGTGCATCTTCCTGTCCATCACGTTGCTGCACAAGGTGGAGGCCGGTCTGCGCGAGGCCGGCTGGCCCGACGACGCGCCGATGCTGGTGGTGCACAAGGCCAGCTGGCCGGGCGAAGAGCGCATCGTGCGCGGAACGCTGGCCACCATCAAACAACAGTGCCGCGACGCCGGCATCGTCAGCCAGGCCATGGTGATCGCCAGCCCCACGCTGGGCGCGCGCCAGTGGCCTGAGCTGACCAAGTCCCGGCTTTACGACCCGGGCTTCACCCACCGTTTCAGGAAAGCCACGACATGAATCACACCACGATCCTGCTGGTGGGCCACGGCTCGCGCGAGGACGCCGGCAACCAGGAAATCCGCGACTTCGTCGACCAGTGGCGCGCCCGCCAACCGGCCTGGCGCATCGAGGTCTGCTTCATCGAATTCGCCGCGCCCTCGCTGCACGACGGCCTGCTGGCCGCGGCGCAGTCGTCGTGCCGCGTGCTGGTGCTGCCGCTGATCCTGAATGCCGCCGGTCACGCCAAGATGGAAATTCCCGAAGCCATCGAACACGCCCGCGAGCACGCACCCGGCGTCGAGTTCCTCTACGGCCCGCACCTGAGCGCCTGCGACCCCATCCTCGCCATCCTCAAACGCCGCCTGCGCCAGGCCATGGCCACACTGGACATGCCCGACCCCACCACCACCGGTGTGGTGCTACTGGGCCGGGGCTCGTCGGACCGCGGCGCCAACGGCGACATGGCCAAGATGGCGCGCTGGCTGCTGGAGGACAGTGACCACGAGCTGGTGGACCTGGCCTTCACCGGCATCACCTGGCCGCGGCTGGAGCGCGTGGTGCAGCGCCAGGCGCTGATCGGCCTGCGCCAGATGGTGGTGCTGCCCTACTACCTCTACACCGGCACGCTGATGCAGCGCATCCACCGCCAGGTGGACCACCTGCGGGCGCAGTACCCGCAGATCCGCTTTGCCTGCGGCACACACTTCGGTTTCGAGAAAGAAATCTTCGAACTGGTGGAGCAGCGCGTGCACGACCTGCTGGCCGGCGTGCCCGACAGCAAGCTGCCCTGCGACGGCTGCAGCTACCGCGAGCTCGCACACGACATGGGCCATGGGCATTCCCACGAGCACACGCACGCCCCGGTGCACGTGCACAGCCATGCGCACGAGGGTGCTGCCGCATGAGCACGGTCAACACCGTCACCGAGCAGCTCACCGCCGCCGGCCAGGCCATCGAACACGACAGCTTCGCCATCATCGACGCCGAGGCCGGGCCGCACGCCTACTCAGCCGAGCAGTGGCCCATCGTGCGGCGCATGATCCACGCCAACGCCGACTTCGAGTTCAATGGCCTGACCGACTTCCACCCCGACGCGGTGCGCGCGGGCGTGGCCGCGATGCTGCGCGGCGGCACGCCCGTGGTGGCCGATGTGGAAATGATCTGTTCGGGCCTGTCGAGGCCGCGCCTGGCGCACTTCGGCATGGCCACGCACCAGTTCATCAGCGACGCCGACGTGATTGGGCAGGCGCAGGCACAGAACACCACCCGCGCCGTGCAGGCCATGCGCAAGGCGCACCGCCTGGGCCTGCTGCAGGGCGCCATCGTCGGTATCGGCAACGCCCCCACCGCGCTGATCGAGCTCGTGCGGCTGATCGTGGAGGACGGCGTGCGCCCGGCCCTGGTGGTCGGCATGCCGGTGGGTTTCGTGTCGGCCGCAGAGTCGAAAGACCTGATGACGCAGATCGCCGATGTGCCCTGGATCGTCATCCGCGGGCGCAAGGGCGGCTCCACCCTGGTGGTCGCCGCCCTGCACGCGCTGCTGGCGCTGGCCGAGGCACAGCAGCGCGCCGAGGGCACCTGAATGGAGAGCACCAGCCCGCGCGGCACCCGCACCGGCTTCACCACCGGCGCCTGCGCTGCCGCGGCCGCTCGCGCCGCGGCGCAGGGGCTGGAAACCGGGCAGGTGCCCGACGCCATGGAGAGCCTGCTTCCCAACGGCCAGCGGGTGCGCTTTGACGTGCACGACGGGCGCTGCGATGCGCACAGCGCCCACGCCATGGTGGTCAAGTTCGCGGGCGACGACCCGGACTGCACCGACGGCGCTCACCTCACGGTAGACCTGCGCCTGCTGCCCGGCCAAGCGGGCGAGATCACGTTCGTGGCCGGCGACGGCGTGGGCACGGTGACGCTGCCTGGCCTCGGGCTGGCGGTGGGCGGTCCGGCCATCAATCCGGTGCCGCGCCAGAACATTGCCGACAACCTGCGCGAGGCCGCGCCGAGGCTGCTCACACAGCACGGGCTGGAGGTCACCGTGAGCGTGCCCGGCGGCCAGGAGATGGCGAAGAAGACCACCAACGCGCGGCTGGGCATCCTGGGCGGCATCAGCATCCTGGGCACCACCGGCATCGTCAAACCCTATTCCACCGCCGCCTGGCGGGCCAGCGTGGTGCAGGGCATCCAGGTGGCGGCCACGCTGGACCACGGTGTGGTGGCGCTGACCACCGGCGGCCGCACCGAGACCTTTGCCATGCAGACGCTGCGTGCGGAACGCCCTGGCCTGCCCGCCGCCTGCTTCGTGCAGATGGGCGACTTCCTGCGCTACGCGTTGGATGAGGTGGTGGCGCAGGGCCTGCCCGAGGTGGTGCTGGGCATGATGGTGGGCAAGCTCACCAAGATCGCCCAGGGCGAGACCATCACCCACGCCAACCGCAACGTGGTGGACACCGACCTGGTCGCCGAGATCGCCCGGCAGATCGGTGCCACAGCCGAGGACTGCGCGGCCATCGCCGCCGCCGAGACGGCGCGCTTCGGCGCCGAGCTGATGGTCGAACGCGGCCTGGGCCCGGCCTTCCACCAGGCGCTGGCGCAGCGCGCCATCGACACCCTGACCGCGCCCGAGCGCTACGGCCACGCGTTTGCGCTGCGCGTGCTGGTGTGCGACTTCAGCGGCCAGCCGGTGGCCGACGTGCGCTCGGCCCCCGCCGAGGCGCGCCCCCGCCCCGCCACCGCCGACCGCACCGGCATCGGCCACACCCACCACTCCGACTTCGACACCGAATGAACGACCTGCCCTCCCAAGATCCCAACCGCTGCCGCGTGATCGGCGTGCTCGACGACGGCGTGGCCAGCCTCCGCGCCACCGCACTGGCCCATCTGCGCACCGCCGACGTGGTGATCGGCGGCGCGCGCACGCTGGCGCTGCTGCGGCACGCGCTCAAACCCGGCGCCGTCACCCACGACCTGACAGGCCAGCTGAAGGCGGTGCCCGGCTGGGTGCGCGCCGCGCGCGAGGCCCACCAGGCCTGCGTGGTGCTGGCCACCGGCGACCCGCTGTGCCACGGCATCGCGCCCTACCTGGCCCAGCACCTGTGCCTGGACGCGCTGGAGATCCTGCCCAACCTCTCGACCCTGCAACTGGCCTGCGCCCGCGTGGGCCTGGCCTGGCAGGACGCACGCATCGTCTCCGTGCACGCCGCTGACGCGGGCGAGTGGCAGCGCGGCGCCCCGCCCTCGCACGGCCTATACGCCCTGGCCCAGGCGCTGCGCGCCGAGCAGCGCCTGCTGCTGCTGACCAGCCCGGCCAACAGCCCCGACCGCATCGCCCGCCTGCTGCTGGCCGAAGGCCTGGGCAGCGACTTCCACATGGCCGTGGCCGAAAACCTGCTGCAGGCCGACGAACAGGTGCATGCGCAGCTCAGTCCCACCGATGCGGCCAGCATGCGCTTTGCCGAGCTGAACGTGGTGCTTCTGTGGCGCACCCGGCCGCGACCGCACCCGGTGCGCTTCGGCCTGGCCGACAGCGCCTTCGAGCAGCGTCAGCCCGAGAAAGGCCTGATCACCAAGCAGGAGGTGCGCGCCGTCAGCCTGGCGCGGCTGCAGCTGCGCGCCGACAGCGTGGTCTGGGACATCGGCGCCGGCAGCGGTTCGGTGGGCCTGGAGGCCGCCCGCCTGTGCCCGCAGGGCCATGTGTTCGCCATCGAGAAGAACGAGGCCGACCACGCCATCGCCCGGCGCAACCATGCAGCTTTCGGCGTCAGCAACTACACTTTGCAGCACGGCAAGGCG